>Ga0210049_1000414_pt1 | contig 35678 bp, 38 predicted proteins | sample CryGeyCG2014_300_2_FD_183964 | JGI IMG/M metagenome (GOLD analysis project Ga0210049, IMG submission 183964) | Groundwater microbial communities from aquifer - Crystal Geyser CG06_land_8/20/14_3.00 (SPAdes) (version 2) | ecosystem: Environmental > Aquatic > Deep subsurface > Groundwater | place... | reverse complement strand
GCTACAGGCCCACTAAATCAAGGTTGCAACGTGGCGCGCCCGGCAGGACTCGAACCTGCGGCCGACGGGTTCGAAGCCCGGCGCTCTATCCAACTGAGCTACGGGCGCCGACGCTGAAATTACTTTTATCAGGAGAGGCTCTCTGTGTCAACAGGATTTTCAGCCGTGAGGGCGGATTCAAATAATTAGCTTGACACTGTCGAACACCTCTATTATAAATACCCTTTCAATTTGCAAAAACTAAGGACTCATACCATGAATACATTTGTAGCAAAAGAGCAGGAAGTCGAAAGAGACTGGTATGTGGTGAACGCCGAGGGGAAAGTCCTGGGCAGGCTCGCCTCGCAGATCGCGATGAGGCTCAGGGGAAAGAACAAGCCCATTTTTACTCCCCATGCCGATACCGGTGATTTTATCATAGTAACCAACGCGGATAAAGTGGTTTTGACCGGCAAGAAATGGGACGGGAAGATCTACTATCATCACTCAGGCTATCTGGGGGGTCTCAAGCAGATTACAGCGCGCAAGCTCCTTGAGAAGAAGCCCGAGGACATACTGCGTTTTGCCGTAAGAGGGATGCTACCAAAAAATACCCTCGGACGCCGACAACTGAAGAAGCTCAAGATCTACACGGGCCCGGATCACCCGCATCAGGCCCAGCAACCAAAGGAGCTGGAGATATAAATGGCAGAAGGAGTTGTTTACGCTACTGGAAAGAGAAAGACATCTGTAGCCAGGGTCTGGCTCAGACCCGGAACAGGGTTGATGACCATAAACAGGAGGCCTTTCGAATCATATCTTTTTCGTGAATCGGACAGGAGCCTGGTTATGGGCCCCTTCAAGGTGACAAATAACATCAATATGTTTGATGTTACGATAAACGTTGATGGGGGCGGGAGCACGGGGCAGGCAGAGGCCATAAGGCACGGAATCAGCAGGGCCCTTGTGGAGACCGATGCTCAACTCAGGGCGGTCGTCAAGAAGCAGGGTTTTCTCACGCGCGACTCCCGAATGAAGGAGCGCAAGAAATACGGGAAGGCGAGCGCTAGGGCTCGATACCAGTATTCCAAGAGATAGTCTTTTTCTCCTCTTCGGAAATTTTGGAATGGGGAGTCAAGGCTCCCCATAACTGTTTTCAGAGAAGATGGAAGAAAAGAATATCAAGATCGTGGTCTCCTATGACGGGACCGCCTATGAGGGCTGGCAATATCAGCCTGGCCGCAGCACCATCCAGGGCACAATAGAAGAAAAGCTCTCTCTTATCCTATGTGCGCCGGTCAAGGTCATAGCCTCGGGAAGGACCGATGCCGGGGTTCATGCCCTTAAGCAGACTGCGCATTTCAGGACAGCATCAAGCCTCAGCCCTGATGCTATCCTCAAAGGGCTCAATAGCCTTTTGAAAGACGATATCCGGGTAAAAAGCGCCCGATATGTCCACCTCGACTTTCATGCCAGATACTCCGCTATCAGCAAACTCTATGAATTTTATATTCTTAACAGACCGGAGCCTGATATCTTCCGAAGGGCCTTCCAGTGGCACATCAGAGCCGCCCTTGATATATCTGCCATGGCCTCCTGCCTGAAGCTGATAGAGGGCAGGCATGACTTTACAAGCTTCAGATCCTCGGGAAGCGCAAACGTCAATCCTGTGAGAAATGTCCTGCGAGCCGAACTGACGGATCGGAAAGACGGGCTGCTTGCCGTCGCAATAGAGGCGGATGGATTCCTGCGACACATGGTCAGAAATATCGTGGGCACGGTGGTTGAGGCCGGCCTTGGAAAACTCACCCCACTTGATTTCGCGAATATCCTTGAAGGCAGGGACAGAAAGCTTGCAGGACCTAACGCGCCCGCGCGAGGCCTCTTCCTTGTCGAGGTAAGATACGCTCCGGGATGGGAATTGCCTTCAGGAGATAATCCGGACTCCAGGGATATTTCCTTATGAGTTTTTGGAGTTAAAATGTTTCCTTTTCTCCTCCCCCTCGACGGGGGAGGGAGGGGGAACATGGCCGTTACTTGGAGCCCTGTGTTTCACTGGCCGGTACGATGGATGATGCCACCGTCCTGTGCACCTGGTTCCATACATCATCAAAGGAAGTGGGTGAAAGCCTTCCGATCTCGATGAATTTCACCACTATCTCCTTGGTCACCTTTATTACGAGTTCCTCTTCCTTAGTCATTTCAGTCTCCGATTAAGCTCAATTTATAGAAGGATTCTCATTTGTATCAGCTCAATAATTGGTGGGATGGCTTTGCGCTCAGCAGGACATGCAGACCAGGAATCAGGTAAACGCTCATAGCCCACAAAGGCCCCGCGCCAAAAGATCCATCGGAACTTTGCAGGGAGGCCCCCCGCCGGCAGGAAGAAGGCCTGACATGATACCGGCAGGGGTCATCCGTGCCTAAGAAGAACCCTTAAGCCCTCCCTAAGAGCCCTTATGATATCACCTCGAACTATTTCCATCAAGTGGGGCCGATCATGATCCCCAGAATCCCGGGATCTTTTCACCACAATCCGGGCATAGACCTGATGATATTCGGTTTCGCCTTACCATAAATCCTATTCTGTCGATCAACAGTTTCCCGCAGCCGTGGCAGTAGGTCTTTTCTCCGTCATCCCCCTGGAGGTTGCCGGTATAGACGTACCGAAGGCCCGCGGAAAGACCTATATCGCGGGCGGCCTTAACGCTCGCGGCAGGCGTTGAGCTGATATCCACAGCCTTGTAGCGCGGGTGGAATCTGCTTATGTGCCAGGGTATGTCGGAATCGAGACCTGCAAGAAAAGCTGCGATGGATTTAAGCTCCTCCTGCGAGTCGTTCAGACCCGGTATGAGAAGGGTGGTGACCTCAAGCCACACTCCCAGGCGCTTCATGTTCTCAAGTGTTGCCAAAACCGGTTTCAGCCTTGCTCCGCATTGCTCTTTGTAAAAGGTATCGCTGAAGGACTTAAGATCCACATTGGCCGCGTGCAGATCGGAGCCGATTTTTTCGAGACACTCGGAGGTCATGTATCCGTTGCTGACAAAGACGTTCTTGATACCCTTTGAAGAGGCTATCCTGGCGGTATCCAGAGCAAGCTCGAAAAAGACTGTGGGCTCTGTATAAGTGTAGGAAATGGATGAGCATCCGTTTTCCTCAGCCTCCCGCGCAATGGCCTCCACGCTCATGTGGGAGCCCTCGATCATCTTGTGGTCCGAGGGCATCTGGGATATGTCGGAGTTCTGGCAGAATCTGCAGCGGAAATTACATCCCACTGTAGCGATGGAATAGGAGGCGGAGCCGGGGAGGAAATGAAAAAGCGGCTTCTTCTCTATAGGATCCACGTGTCTAGCGATGATTTTTTCATAAACCAGGCTTATGAGCGTGCCTTCCCGGTTTTCTCTTACTCCGCAGATTCCCTTCTTCCCCTGGCCTATAAGGCACCTGTGGCTGCAAAGATTGCATTGCACCCTACCCTCTTCGAGCTTTTCGTATAGATATGCCTCTTTCATTTTAGTCCTCCATGAGTGGCGATAAATCGCGCCGTGGTTCTCCCTGTTACCCCATTTAAAGTATCAGAACACTATCTAGTGCCCATCCGGAAATGGCTATTTTCACCGATTTCGGCGTTGGACTCAAATTTTAATCCTCGAAATACGTCAATGTATTCCTGTGGTTAAAATTATCGCCCGCCTTGAACTCGACGAAACTATCTCATTTCCGGATGGACACTATCTAACCCCCATGCCCTGGCAGGGCACAACGAAGGATGAAAATCACCCCCACCCTTCCCTCCCCCGTCAAGGGGGAGGAGCGCAGCGAAGGGGCATTTTCATATAAACGCGGATATCCGCAACCAAACCGCTCGTGAGCTGTCCCGTCATTCCGGCAAGCCCTTAGCCGGAATCCAGCCCCGCACATCCCTGGATTCCGGCAGAATCGTGCCGGAATGACGGAATGGTAAACGCGCAGATGAAGGATGGGCAAATTTTCTTGTTTTTCATCAGCCGGTGTAAAGCGGCTTTTTCAAAGCGCTGTTCAACCTCACGGGAATCGTCAGCGGATCTGTCCTCAGGGTGTAAGCAAGCCCGGCGCTTACGCCCACGATAACGCTGAAAGGCCTTCGGCCGATTCCCTCTTTAATTCCAAAGAACCGTTCCATGCCCCCCGGCAAAGGCGCTGAAATACCTGCCCATGAAAGAGAAACAGGTCCGCATGTCTTCAGTATGAGACTTCTTAGTTTCCAGAGGCTGTAGAATTCGGCCCTGGAAAAAAGGCGGTTTCCAAGCAGCGCCCTGAGCCTGTTGCCGGCGCCTCCAAACGACCACTTGTTTATGGAGGCCAGGACGATTTTTCTTGATGATACCCTGGCCGCCTCCCTTATGGCAGGCTCAGGATCATCCAGGAACTCTAGCGTATTGATAAGCATCGCGGAATCGAATTCATTATCCTCAAAAGGCAGGTCCTCGGCTGTACCTTTAACAAGAGTGCAGCTTTTTCCGATCCTTCCGGCAGCTACGGCAAGCATGTGGGGCGAAGGATCAAGCCCGGTTGCGACAGCATGCCTGCTTCTCAGGAACTGAAGATTATCCCCGAATCCGCAACCGATATCCAGTATCCTGTCACCTGGCCTGGGTTCCAGCAGGTGGCTTATAAAGGAGTCCATGGCTGACGATATCGCCCTTCCCTGCCGGGATTTCTGCCAGGTTCTGTATATATCTGCGGCCTCTTTGTCAAATACAAGCCCCATTATTGCGAACTCCTCAGGACTTCCTATCGCTGTGGGTTTGAAATGAAAATGAAATTCTGGTAAACAGTAGCATAGTGTCCATCCGCAAATGAGATAGTTCCGTCGAGTTCAAGGCCGGCGATAATTTTAACAGCCGGAATACATTGAGGTATTTCGAGGATTAAAATTTGAGCCCAACGCCGAAATCGGTGAAAATAACCATTTACGTATGAACACTAGCTTAAGTAAAGAGCCCAAGGGATGCAAGGAAAACCGGATTGCGATGCCGGGAAGGCAGATGATATGTCACCCTTCTTGCTGGAGAAAAGTCAACAAGAACGTAACATCTCATGACAGCCGTGCCCTGGCGGGGGTGACTCCAGCCCTGCAAAAATAGAAAGAGAGGTGTTTTTCCGAAGTGCCTAAGTCCGCCTACCCTGTAGATAAGCCATTTGATGCCATAGACCATGCGCTGATTGAGTCATTCAAGGCGGGATCATCCGAGGCCATAGAGAAACTTGTAGAACGATACGAGAGCAGGCTTTTCAGATTTGGACTCAGGATGTGCGGACATCAGCAGGATGCCGAAGATATTGCCCAGGAAACATTCTTGAGCGCCTTTCGGCACCTTGACCGATTCCGGCAGGAGACCCCCCTCAAAAACTGGCTCTTCAAGATCGCGGCCAGGGCCTGCTTTAGAAGAAGGCGAAAGAAAAAAGGGGAACCGGAAAGGGAAATTTCCATTGAATCCTTGAAAGAGAATAACGGAGATTATGTAATTCCGGATTTCTCTGAAACACCGGATGAATCGGTTATTCGTAATGAACTCAAGGCCGTTATTGACGGCGCCGTAAGAGAGCTTCCTTCCAAGTACAGGATGGTTTTTAACCTTAGGGACATTGAAGGCTTCAGCACGGAGGAGACAGCCGGTATTGTCGGCATATCCGAGCAGCTTGTAAAGACCAGGCTTCACAGGGCGAGGCTTTTTCTGAGAAACAAGATCAGTGCTGCTTACAAGGAAGGAGACCGGAAGAGATGAGCGAATGCGGGAGGCATTTTGAAAGGATATCGGAGTACCTTGACGGAGAACTCGACCAGGAGACGCTTGTTGAAATCGAGCGGCACCTTTCCGAATGTCCCAGGTGCGGGAACTGTCTGGAATCTTTGAAAAGGACGATTGCTCTGTGCAGGCGCCTTGAAGACGAGGAAATCCCTCTTGACGTCCAGAGGCGTATCAAGGAAAAGGTGCTGGAGTGTCTTGCCGAGGAGTCTCACTAGCCGCTATGCCCCTTTCCTTTATCCCTCCATCCTTACCGTCGAGACATCGGGATACGCCGGCATTATTCCCTCCCCCTCGAAGGGGGAGGGCGGGGTGGGGGTGATTTTCATGTTTCGTTGTGCCCTACATGGGCATGAGGGTTAGTGAGCAGATACGACATCGGATTGATTTTCAATGTTCCGCGGGATGGGCGGAATAGAAGGGAGTTTAGGACTATGCAGTGCAGAAATCATCCTGAAAGAGATGCCTCTGTGAAGTGCCAGAAGATGGAGATAGGATATTGCCAGGAGTGCCTGGATAATTGCGAGGCGTGTACTGATCCTTGCGGATATTGCAAGTTTAAACCGCAGTGCATCATCTGGGAGTTGTGCAAAAAAAGCGAAAAACGATACAGGCTGGAGAGGGAATCAAGTGGTGTCGGCTGATCAAAACGGAGCGTTGCAAACGGAATCATTCGGTCTTCCTGAAGGACCGGCAAAGACCTTTAAGGTTTTTCCGATAGGGGTGGTCAGAAAAATAAGGGGAAGGCAGGAAATCCAGATCTTCAAAAAATATCTGGAGGCTACGGAGGGGCTTGAAGGATTCTCTCGCGTAATTGTGTTCTGGTGGTTTGATAGAAACGACTCTCCGGACAAAAGGACCGTTTTAAAGGTGCATCCAATGGGAGACACGACCGCCCCCTTGAGGGGTGTCTTTGCCACGAGATCGCCTGTAAGACCCAACCTGCTCGGTGTGACAGTCTGCCGGATCCTCGGGATCAAAAACGGGACGATCACGGTCGAAGCCATTGACGCCTTTGACGGAACGCCGGTACTGGACATAAAGCCCTGCTCCCCCGAAGAAGAGGATGCAGTGGGAAAGAGACTTGGATAATTTTTTGCTCTATTTTTTGTTTGACATCCTCATTGTTGAAGAGTAAATTAATAATTTGCCGCGGGGTGGAGCAGTCAGGTAGCTCGTCGGGCTCATAACCCGAAGGTCAGAGGTTCGAATCCTCTCCCCGCTACCACCAAATCTTCCATCTAGCTACTTTATCATCCATTAAGATAATCCTTTCCCTTCAAAAACGTAAGGAAAATTCACGTTTTTAAATGATCGAGAATTGATGGCAAGTTGTTGAGTTAGCATAGATAATCCTCTATGGATGAAATCATAGGCTTCTTCGATTTGTGAGGGATGCGCAGCCAGTTGGAGGAGGTCAGTTTTCATGGTTTTTGAAATCATTGGATTTTTGAAGAAGCTATCGGAGCAGATTTGGAGCCATAGGCAGGAGAAGCCCTTTTTAGTAACTGCATAGAATGATTGATTATCGTGTTTTTTTAGCAGGCCCCTTGCTTTCGATTTGTTCATCTCGTAGCGGATTTGTGCAGGATGAACGGAAATAGGCGGAGAGGTTTTTATAGAGATCAGCCGTGGTAAATCCGAAAACCTGGTATTTGGGTTTAAGGAGTTCTTTGGCGAGAGCGGTTTGGCGGTTTTTTCTGAAGTCCGGGGCGGTGATGCAACGTCCTGCGGGGTCGGTCACGGGCTTGTTGAAGAGCAGGCAGCCCTGGTCAGAGAGGGAGGAGACTTCCACATCGGCGCAGCAGTCGAGGAAACGGTTGTTACATTCGATACCCTTCCACAGATAGGCCTGGAGAAATAGGACAGGCTTTTGAAGCCCCAGCGATTTGGGGTTGTTGAGGGTGGTTTCGGTGCGAATGAAAAAGCCGGTTTTGTTGTACTGCTTGATGGAGTTACCGCGGAACCAGTGTTTGATGCAGGCGTTATTGTCATAGAGTCTCCAGAAGGTCTTGGATATTGTTCTCAGGTGCGGCCTGCTGCTTATAATATCCGGGTGATGCTCTCGGGCAATCCGAGGCGTTGGAACTTATCCAGGATTCGTTCAAAGACACTGGTGCAGAAACGCGCTGATCGGAAAACGATATTGGAGGAGATTTCCACCTGGGAGAGATACCATTCATGTTGCAGATACTTTGAGCAGGTGGAGTATTTTCCTTTGTCAAACTTGAAGAAGAGATTCATCCAGTAAGTGATCCTGGTTAGGACCGCTCTGCCGTGGAGTGACTCTACGGCGTTTTGGATAGCATCAGGATCGTCCACTTCAACGAAGGCATTGCCATGGCGGCGGTAATGGAGGCCCTGCTTATCTAATTGGAGTGCAATAGCGTTGTGGCCGTTGAAATAGAATTCGCACTGGAAGGGCAGATAGGATGATATTTTGAGGTAGCAGGGTCCGCCCAGAAGCTGATCGTGGAAGTAGATGTAGTACTGCTTAACGGGTTTGCGGCAATCGTAGAGTTTTTCGTATGTTAAGAGATTTTTGGAGATGAGTTCCCGGCATGCGAAAGTCCTTATAGGCTCTTTGTCGGTCAAGATGCAATAGATGTGGTCTCCTTTGCAGGGGGAAGGGCTAACGTATTTGTCCTGGACAAATTTTTGTTTGGCGCCGTCTTTTCCACCGTCCACCGAAGGCCACCAGTGAATGGGAATTTCTTTGGCCTGAGCGACCTTGAGAATATGGGCGTTCAACTGGTCGGTCAAGATGCGCATGACGCCGTTTGAGAGCTTGCGAAATCCCATCAACCTGAGAAACTTGACCACGCCGGCTGGAAAGAACAGCCATCGGATGTAACCCCGTAGGACGACGCGATCGAAGCAACTGTATTTGAACTTGATATTCTGAGAGAATTGCTGCACAAAAGAATTCTTCACGGGCAGCAGTGTCCTTTCTATATACATACACAAGCTGGGCGTAGGACAAGGGGATAGAGGTGCGCCATGATGGCAAAGGAAAGGCATGACCTTTCTAAATTATATCCGGGATTTGCCCCGGCTAAACTCAACCATCACACCTATATGCCCTTATCCCACGCCACTTTCGGAACTTTAGTTTGCTAAAGAATAAACTGCTTTCGAGTCTGGAAAAAAAGGAAACCTCCAAAATAGAAGAGTATTTTGCCGTTTGGAACAGGCTTCTGGATAATCTAGGAGACGACTATTCAGTTCAAGAAAGGTTTTTCCGACATTATTACAACGCCTTTAAGGGCGAATTGAACAAACCCTTCCGCAAGGGGGAGGAAAAGAAAAAAGACCCTCTGGGACTTGTAGCTACACGTTCAAATCTAATTCATATCTACGAGAAGCTTATAAATCATGATGCTGTGGACTGCCTGAGTAGAATAGATGCCGCTGGCGATATCTATGCTTCGCTGCTTTCACGAAATCGAGATGAGGCGGTAAACGGACTGGCAAAACCGCTCAAGGACCTTGAAAGAATTCAGGGCGCACCATCATATATGTTGATCCTCTACCTGCTTTCAAAAAGAAAGGAGCTTAAACTTGATGACAAGGACCTGATAAAGATTGCAGATCTTCTTGTTCGCTTCTTTGTTCGCCGTAATTTGACTGATAAACCGCCAACGAGAGATTTGACGAGGCTTTTCATGGACATTCTGGATAAGCTTCCCTCTCTGAAGGGTGGTGAAGTTGTTTTTTCCGTAAGCAAGAAACTGATCGAGGTGTCGGCAGATGATGACTTGTTCCGAAATAAGCTTGGGGGGGCGATTTATGAGGAAAACGCAGGTGCCACCCGGTTTATCCTGTGTGCTCTGGCAGAACGCGCGATGACAAAAGAGACCTGGGTTGATCTCTGGCGGATTGAAAACAGGCAGTTCCTCTGGACGATCGAGCATATTTTTCCTCAGGGGGACAATATCCCTTCATCATGGATAAAAATGATAGCCAAAGGAGATACAAAAAAGGCTAAGGAATATCAACAGAGTCATGTTCATAAGTTGGGCAACCTCACCATATCCGGATTCAACAGCACCCTGAGCAACAAGAGCTTTGAGGAAAAACGGGATCGCACCGATCGTGAAGGTCGGGCCGTTGGTTACAAGAACGGCCTTAAACTGAACGAGGATCTGGCAAAAGCTCAAACATGGAGCATAGAACAAATTGATAAGAGAACAGCCAAATTAGTAAAGGAGGCTATGGCACTTTTCAGTATCCATGAAGGTGGCAAATGATTTTAGACAGGAGGAGGGATTTTGTCTGGGATATCAAAAGTACGTCATGAAAGGCATATAACTATAATATTGCATTCTAACATTAGTAGTGTTAGCGTGCATCAAAAGAGTTAATAAAACACAATGAAGAAAATGATTGATAAGGTGGAAAAATACATCAGGGAAACCATCGGTGTGACGGTAGCGCCCAAACCATGGGAGAAGAGCACAAGCCTGCCTCAATATCTTCGTGAACGTTACCGGTTTTTTCTAATTAATATCCTGGGAAAAGACCTTCTCCTGATGCTGGATACCAGGGCTGAGGAACAGACCCCTGCGGTTGCGGGCAAACACATGGACATGGTTAGATCTCGGGGTGGGGTGGAGCTTGTCTATGTTCCCAATACGGTTACATCTTATAACCGAAGGCGGCTGATCGGGCAGGCACTACCCTTCATTGCTCCAGGCAATCAGATGTACCTTCCCATGCTGGGAATTGACCTGCGAGAGCACTTCAGACAATTGCGACAAAAGAAAATCGTTTTCAGTCCCTCTACCCAGGCTTTGGTCCTAGATCTACTTCTTGGGAAACAAAAAGATACGGTTACGCCTGCTGAGTCCGCCCACCGCCTGGGGTATTCGCCCATGACAATGACTCGCGCCTTTGACGAACTGGAAGCGGCAGATATCGGGGAGCATTCCTTCAAAGGCAAAGAACGACATATTTACTTTCCTGAACTGGGAAGACAACTTTGGGAAAGGGCATTGCCTTACCTGAATACCCCTGTGAGAAAAAGCGTTAATGTTGTTACATCTAGGGAGATAACAGCCAATCTGGCAGGCGAAAGCGCCTTGGCTCAATACACCATGCTTGCCGAACCAACATTTAAGATTTTCGCTTTTTCAACTGAGGAATGGAAGAGGATTGTGCAATCGGGGGATATTGAAGAGCTTAAATTTCCGGAGCCTGGTTGCCTTAAGATTCAACTCTGGAAGTATTCCCCTGATCTATTCGCTTACGAGGGGAAGGTGGATCGTCTCTCGCTCTACCTTTCACTAAAGGATGAAACCGATGAACGTGTCGCCTCAGCCCTCGATGACCTTCTGGAAGGAATGGAATGGTAAGGGGCTTAGATAAATTTAGAGAGCATTTCCGTGATTACTCCGGCCGGTATGTGCTCATCGGCGGAGCGGCCTGCGACCTCCTTATGGAAGAGGCAGGGCTTGAGTTTCGTGCCACTAAAGATCTGGACATTGTCCTGAGCGTTGAAGCACTGGACTCCGCATTTGTGAAAGCTTTCTGGGACTTTGTTAGCTCCGGCAGGTACCAGGCGCAGCAGAGCGCAATGGGACTGAGGCGGTATTATCGTTTTATTAAGCCTGAAGACAGCCAATATCCTTTCATGCTGGAGCTGTTCGCGCGGAAACCGGATATGCTTGTCCTGACAGAGGGCGCGCACCTGACTCCTATTCCCATAGATGAAGATGTTTCGAGCCTTTCGGCCATTCTCTTGGATGATGCCTACTATTCTTTCCTGCATTCCGGGACCAAAACTGTTGCAGGCGTGCCGATAGTAGGGCCAGAGCACTTGATCCCGCTTAAGGCATGTGCATGGCTTGATCTCAGTGAGCGAAAAACGGGCGGTGAGAACATTGATGCCAAATCAATCGCCAAGCACAAAAATGACGTTTTTCGATTGTACCGTATTATAGATCCTGCTTTTAAGGGGGAGATCCCGGAGAAGATACTCGAGGATATGGCGGCCTTTCTGGATGCGATGGGTTCTGAAACAGTTGATCTGAAGAATCTGGGGATCAAAGATCTCAATCTGGACATGATTCTTGCTGAGCTTAGGAGATTGTATGTCCGCGATCATTAATATGCTTGTTAGAGCCGTCCGCGGAGCAGCAGTTTACAACCCTGACGCTCAGTCAGCTCCTTGCTGCGTCCTGTGGCCGGATGGGGATTGCCAGTGGGAGCCGGTAGCAGCGCGATTGCAGGCCGAGATGCCCGAGCTGTTTATCCTGGGAGACTATGATGTGCTGAAAAGGACTGGGCCTGCGATATGGCTCCGTTGCGTAATTGCAGACAAGGCGCCCAAGGTGGAGCTTCCCGGCGGCTCAACGCCGGTTCTGTATCTGCCGGGGGTTAGCCGCCAGGATCTAAGGGCTGTCGAGACATGTCCCGATCACCTCAAACCCATAGCGGAGCTACAGTATAGCGGTACGATATGGTCACAGATCAACGCAAAGGATTGGACCGTTCTGGCTTTCCTCAAATCCGAGCAGGGCGGCCTTGGACTTGATGTCTCCCAGGACATTGATTCCAGGCATGCCATGCAACTGGCCCCTTATCTCGAAAAGGCCATGGGCATCTGAAAGGAAGGCGTCTTGACAAGGACTTTTTCAATACCCTTCTGAGTGGCGGTGACCCTGTCCGCGACTTGCTTCAATGGCTGGACCAGGGGGCTGCCTTTCAAAACAGCCGGGATAAGAACTCTTGGGTTGGATTTGTGGAGGTGTGTAAATCCCAGCTTCGCTTCGATCCTGAAAACGATGGTAATCTCAAGGGAGCGGAACTCCTGGCCCTTCACAAAGGGCCGTGGCTACCAGTATGGGAGCGGTTCTGCGAGGCCCCTAAATCGAAGGTATAATCCACTGGCATGCCAGTGGTATGAACAATGGCAATGCCAGTGATTAGTGGTAAGGAATAAGAAATCTCCTACAATGAGAATGCCAGCTACTCAAAGTAAGGAGATTTCGATGGAACGATTTAGCAGGTTAGCACATTCACTCTGGGATTGTAAGTACCATGTAGTGTGGATACCGAAGTATAGGCGAAAAGAACTATACTGAGCAAAGAGAAAGATAGTGGTGGATACGATTAAGCAATGGGCGCGGATCAAAGGGATAGAGATCATAGAAGGACACGCGATGCCGGATCATATCCATCTATGCCTGTCGATACCGCCGAAGTATTCAGTGGCACAAACGATAGGGCGTAAGCGTATGACCTACCCATCTTTTATAGCACCCCAATAAGTGGTAATGCCACTGCTCGTAAGCTTAATCACATCCATTGATAAGGCGGAGGCAAGTGGCAATATGAAAAGAGAAGACAAGAGTGGTTTGTGGCAAGAAGCAATTAAGAGACAGGAGCGAAGCGGGCTTAAGGTATCTGCGTTCTGCTTGAGGGAAGGCCTCAAGCTGCGGTGTTTCTATTACTGGAGAAGGAAGCTCCGTTCGGTATCCTCCCCCGGGGTTAATCTATGCAACCCTGTGTCATCCATTAGTCCAACCGGCGGTTTTATCGAGATAGCCTCATCAGGAAGCGGAGTCAGGGTAGTTATAGGAGAAAGAGTCATCCTTGAGATAGACAGGGGCTTTGACCCAGCTACCCTTACAAGCGCCATATATTTCCTTTTTAGGTAGAAGACAGATGCTCGCGCTAACGGGAAACAGCAGGATTTATCTTTACAGAATGAGATGCGATCTAAGGAAATCCTTTGACGGTCTTTGCGGCATCATCCGGGATCATTTCAGAGAAGACCCCCTTTCCGGTTCCCTGTTTGTCTTTGTTAACAAGAGAGAAAACATGGTGAAGCTTCTCTACTGGGATAGAGACGGCCTTGCCATCTGGTTCAAGAGATTGGAGATGGGAAGATTTAAGATTCCTAAAGGTGATGATTAGCCCGCAGTTGATCGGGGCCTTTGTCGCTAACAAGCGGAGATGCCTACTTAGGTTGCGAGATCATGGCCCTTTTGGAGGCAAATCCAGAAACCATTTCGTTAACATCCTCCCCGGCCTAAAGGCCGGGGAGGATGCCAGCTTAACCTCTGTCAAGTTTCAGGGGGAATTAAAGTCACCATGTGGCGATGCCTTCTCGAAGATTTCAGGGTCTTAGATCAGTGTTGACATTATCCATGATGTAGTTATTATTGTAGCTACAATGCAATTCGAATGGGACGAAAACAAGAACAGCAAAAATATTCGAAAGCATGGTCTTGACTTTGCCGACACGTGGCAGGTCTTCCAAAATCCGCTCCTTGTGAAAGTAGACGACCGTGTGGATTATGGGGAAGATCGCTGGACAGGTGTTGGCATGATGGCCAACGGGATCGTCATCGTTCTTGTTTGTTCAGAAAGAGAACCGGAAACAATCCGCATCATTTCATTGAGGAAGGCAACAAAAAGTGAGCGCAACAAATATGAAAAAGCAATCAAAGACCGACTGGGCAAAGATTGAGGCCCTGAAAGAAAAGGACATCGACTTTTCTGACTCTCCTGAGCTTGATGATGACTTCTTCGCAGGAGCGACCCTCTGGCCCGGCAAGAAGAAACAGATCACCCTCCGCCTTGATCCTGACGTAGTGGATTTTTTCAAAAAAATGGGTCGGGGCTACCAGAGTAGCATCAACGTCGCACTCCGCAGATATATAGAGGCGCAGCAGCGCTATCAGAAAAGCAGTTGATTATCCACCGGGCCGTAAGCTTTTCCCTTCAAAAACGTAAGAAAAGTCGCGTTTTTGAATGGTCAAGAATTGATGGCAAGTTGTTGAATTAGCATAGATAATTTTCTATGGATGAAATCATAGGCTTCTTCGATTTGTGAGGGATGCGCAGCCAGTTGGAGGAGATCAGTTTTCATGGTCTTTGAAATCATTGGATTTTTGAAGAAGCTAAAGGAATTCTTCACGGGCAGTGTCCTTTCTACATACATACACAAGCTGGGCGTAGGGCAAGGGGATAGAGGTGCACCATGATGGCAAAGGAAAGGCATGACCTTTCCAAATTATATCCGGGATTTGCCCCGGCTAAACTCAACCATCGCACCTCTATCCCCTTATCCCACGCCACTTTCGGAACTTTAGTTTGCTAAATTGTAGATGAGAAAGGCAACCCGACCGCGGTTATCCTTCCAATAAAAGACTACAAGAAGATTCTTTCCGCCCTTGAAGAAGTAAATGATCGCAAAGAAACCCATGCTCTCGCTCAGTCGGCTGAATTGAAGAAATTGGTCAAGAGGGGACTGGCTGATATCGAAGCGGGGAGAACGAAGCCATGGAAGGAAGCCTGGGATGACCTATGATGTTCGTCTAACGGATACCTTCGAGAAAGCGATCAAGGCTCTGAAAAAGAAGTATCCTCACGTCAAGGATGATCTTCTTAGTCACGTAAGGCAGTTAGAGGAAGGCCCATCTGCTGGTGATCCCATACCGGGCTGGAACAAAGAGGTGTGGAAAGTAAGGGTCGCCAGCTCTGATATCAAAAAGGGAAAACGAGGCGGCGGGAGAGGAGGGAGCCTTCGAGTTTGTAGAGGCGGACCATGGTCTTGAGGTGTTCGGCGATGAATTTGATTTCTCTGATCCTGCTCAAGAGAAGGTCCCTCTGGGCCTGCGAAAGAAGAAATGCTGTTGATCTGCCGACCCTGAGCTTTTCGGTCTCGATGCGGAGTTTCTCCTCCTGGAGCCTGCGGCTTGCCGCTCCGGCAAGTATCTGCTCCCTTGTCCTTGTGGCCTCTATGTAGGCCGATCGCACCTCAAGCTCTATGAGCTGCTCGAGATTTGAGACGGCCTCAACCGACTGATCCTTTGTGAGTAGCGATCTTCTGTGCTCCGCCTCAGCCTTTTTGTTACCAAAGGGATAGCTTATGGATATGCCGGCGGAAAGGTCAAAGTACTTGTCAGCAATATTTCCAAATGATCCCCCGAAGGAATCGGAATATCCAGTCTTTCCAAGGGCAATAAAAAAATCCATCTTGGGTAGAAGACCGTTTCTGGTTCTCACGATCTCAAGATTATCAGCCTCCAGCCCGAGCCTTGCCTGCCGGAGGTCGGGTCTGTGCTTCAGGGCCACAGAGACATGAGTGTCAACAGGGTCAAGTACGGCTTCTGCGGGTAGCCGGGGCGCATCCCTAAGCGCTACCTTCCTCTCCCAGATGCCGGCCCCCGGGGGATTCATCAGCCTCAGGAGCTTGAGTCTTGCCGTATCGGCCCTTCCTTTTGCCTCGATAAGGCCCTGCCTCTGCTCTGCGATCTCAGCCTCGGCCGCGATGGTCTCCGTCTCGGCGAGTCTTCCAACGGCTATAAGCTCTTGAATTTCTTGTAACTGCTCCACTGCGACAAGAAGGGACTTTTCAAAGATCTCGATTTCCTGCAAGGCCAGGGCATAGTCCCAGTAAGTCTCTTCGACCTCCGCTATGAGCGCCTCGGCAAACCCGCTAAACTCCTGTTCGGTAATGCTTGTGGCAAGGCGGGCCTGCCTCAGTCTTACCAGATTGACCTCGGTGCCGGCACCCCTCAAGAGCGCCTGTGTCACGGAAAGACCTGCGCGGGATGCGTACTGATCGCTATAGAGATCCGACCAGTTCCTCTCGGTAGAAACACCCAATTCCACGGTTGTGCCGGTGGAATAGAATTTGGATATACCTGCGCCCGCGGTGATGAGATCTTCGGTATCTTCCTGAAGGCCTGTCGAACTTCTTGATCTTACCAACTGGTTTTGTCTCGCGTAGCCTGCGGATGTGCTCAGCTCCGGATCAAAGGCGGCCTCTTGCTCTTCTTCAAATGTGATCTGAATGGGGGTTATGTATTTTTCAACCTTTATTGAGCGGTTGTTTGAAATGGAAAGCATGATTGCTTCCTGAACGCTTATTTCCAGGGACGTTGCCGCTTCAGCCGGGGTTTCCGGCTTTATACCCCTTCCATCTTTCCCGGATGCCTCAGTGTACACGCCTTTTCCGGCCCCTCGATTTCCTTCATCCCGGGCGGCTGAAGAGGGCGGGAAAAACAATATGGTCAGGATAAGAAACACAAAAACAGGCACAAACAGACAATTCGTAAGAACGGATGAAAAGAGCGTGCTTCCGAACTTCACGATGGGGACCTCTTGCGGGTTTTAAGGCTCTTGAGCTTTTTGTAGATACTGTCTCTTCGACCGACGCAGATAACATAAATAGCCTGATCATTGTCGTCAGCCTCGTAAACAAGCCTGTATCCTACTGACCTGAGCTTGATCTTATAATGATTTGGTCGGCCCCTTATTCTCGAGGATTCCGTATGCGGACAATCGAGCCTTCGGCGTAGAAGTGCCTTAAATTGTTCTTTTATCTCAGGAGCAAGTTTTTCCCATTCCTTTAAGGCGGTTGGTAGAAACTTGAGCTTATAGCTCATCAACATTGACCTCTACGGCAGAGCCTTTTTCTCCCTTCCGCTCATCAATAATTGACCCAAGCTCCTGATCTTCGGCAAAATCCATAATCCATTCGAAGGTTTCAGCTGGCACGATATAGGCGCATGGTTTGTTTCGGTTGAGAATCGCAATCGGCTCGCCTGCTGCATAATCAATAAGCGCCTGCGGGTTTTTCTTGAACTCGCTGATACTGACCGTGTAATCGGCATGTAATCTACTGAGCATTTCATGACTCCTTCACTGTGCCCATCCGTAAATGAGATAGTTTTGTCGAGTTCAAGGCGGGCGATAATTTTAACCACATGAATACATAAGGTATTTCTAGGATTAAGATTTGAGCCCAACGCCGAAATCGGTCAAAATAGCTATTTCCGGATGGACACTAACTAGCACTAATAACGATATAATTTATAGCACTAATAGTGATACATGTCAAATGCTGGTCCGCAAAATTTCTCCCTCCAGGGCGCCGGGTGCGGGCCGCCTCTTTTCAATCCGGGCCTTGAGGCTGAAATAGATGGTTGGTATCACAAGAAGCGTAATCAGGGTCGCGCTCGAAAGCCCTCCAATCACCACCCTTGCCATCGGGGCCTGGGTTTCGCCGCCCTCACCCAGCCCGAGCGCAAGCGGTATCAGCGCAAGGATAGTCGTAAGGGCCGTCATGAGAATAGGCCTGAGCCTCCTTCGTCCTGCCTCCTTTACTGCCTCCTCAAGCCCCATGCCTCGGGAAAGCAGAAGATTACAGTGATCAACCAGCAGGATCGCGTTATTGACCACGATCCCCCCGAGCATTATGCAGCCGATGTAAGATTGCACATTAAAGGTGGTGTGGGTGAAAAAAAGCATGAGAACAACTCCTATCGCCGCAAGAGGCACGGAGCACATGACTATCAGGGGATCAAGAAGCGATTCATAAAGGCTTGCCATGACCATGTAAACCATTATGAGCGCAAGGATAATGCTTATCAAGAGTTCGCGAAAGGCCTTTTCCTGCTCTTCATAGTCAGTTCCGAAGGAGACGCTGAAATCGGCAGGCACCGGTATCCCGCGCAATTTTTTTTCTATGTCTTTCTGGACTGAGCCCAAGTCTCGTCCGGATACATTTGCCGATACATACACTATTCTTTCCTGATCTTTTCTCTCGATAAAAACCGGGCCTGTCCTGGGTCGCATCTCCAGGACATTTCTCAGCACCACTGGAGAGCCTTCGGAGTTTCCCACCGTAAGGTCAAGGAGTTCGTTTGCATCCATCCTTTCGGCATCCTTGAGTTTCACAAGAATGGTGTATTCCTTGCCGCCATCTCTGAAATTACCTGCCTTTGTGCCCCCGAGGATGGTCTGAAGGGCATCGGCGATCTGTGCGACCGTGAGCTTCATGTCGGCGGCCTTTTGCCTGTCAACAATTATGATCTCCTCCGGGCTTCCCGACTGTCTGCTGAGCTGGACATCCGTGATGCCTTGAACGCCCTCGACGGCCGCCTTGACCCTGTCGGCCAATACCTCTGCCGTGTCAAGGTCGTAGCCGCGCACATCAAGGGAGACAGAATCGGTATTGGTTTGCCCCATCCTCAGGATGAAAAGTCCCTGGCCGGCCCTTGTTCTGACTATGGTGCCGGGAATCGCTGAAAGGCTTTTTCTAAGCCTCGAGGTGATCTCCTCGCTTGATCTCTTTCTTTCGGAGACAGGCTTGAGCGAAATCCGCATCTCTCCGGCATGCGAGCCCCTTGCGCGCCAGGGAGTTCCTCCCATGAAGATAACCGTGTTAAGGGCCTCCGGTACCTCTCGTAACACAATATCTTCTATCTTCTGGAAACTTCTTTCCAGAACCTCCACGCGGGTACCTACCTCCATCTCGGCCGAGACCCTCACCTCGCTTTCGTCTGCCTGCGGCATGAATTCGCTTCCTACGAGAGGGAAAAGGGCGATGCTCCCTGCGAGCATAAGGATTGTCCCGGCCATGATTGTCTTTCTATGGCTAAGGCAATACCTGAGAACTTCGCCGTAGTTTTCTTCCAGTATCTTTGGGAGCCTCTGGCCGAGGAGCGCGAGCCTTCCCCTAAGGCCGATTGCAGGTTCAGGTCTCGCCTCTGCCGACTTTAGCATGAACGAGGCAAGCATCGGGACAAGGGTCAGGGCGGATGCAAGAGAGCAGGCAAGGGCAAAGCTTACGACGTAAGTAAATTGCTTGAACATGACCCCTGACATGCCCCTTAAAAAGATCATGGGAACAAAGACCACGACCGTGGTTATGGTGCTTGCCACAATCGCGGCTGCCACTTCCTCGGCCCCTTCAACTGCCGCCATGGAGGAATGAGCCCCGTTATCCTTTATGCGGGTAATGTTTTCGAGCACCACTATGGCGTTATCAACAAGCATGCCCACTCCCAGGGCGAGACCTCCCATCGTCATAAGATTCAAGGTGAACCCGCCGAAATACATGAGCATGAAGGTTGCGATAATGGAGATAGGAATGGCTGTCACCACTACGGCTGTGCTTCTTACGCTTCTCAAAAATCCCAGGAGCACCACAGCGGCAAGTATCCCGCCATAAAGAATGGAAGAGCCGACATTATTGATTGATCTTTTTATATAATCGGATGTGTCAATGATGCTTGATATATGAATTTGAGGATAGTCGGAATTGATGCTCTCGATCTCTTTTAATACCTGCTTTGCCACTTCAACCGTGTTGGTGCCTGATTGTTTCAGAACGGCCAGCCTTATTCCCGGTTTTCCGTTGATCTTAACAATCCTTTTTACCTTCTGCCATGAATCCTCAACCGTCGCAATCTCTTTAAGCTGGATGGCGGCGCCTTCTTTTACGGCGATAACCGTGTTTTGCAGTTCGGCGAGGCTGGTAAATTCCCCCGGAGTTCTGAGCATTATGTCAAGATAGCCCCTTTCGACCGTGCCTGCGGGGACATTGATGTTACTGGCCTTTATCTTCGCTATGACCTGATCCAGGGAAAGGCCCATGGCCTTGATCTTGTCGGGCGATAGATTCACATGTATCTCCCTGTCGAGGCCCCCGCTTACTTCAAGAGATGCCACTCCGGGCAGGCGCTCGATGCGATATTTGATGTGGTCATCAATGAATCTGCGAAGCTGAACAGGATCAAGGCTGCTTGCTGCGCCCATGATGAGTATGGGGAAGCTTGCTAGATCAAATTTTCTGAGGAGCGGCCTTTCCGCCTCATCGGGGAGCATCGCCACGACCCTGTCCAATCTGTCGCGCACGTCGTTTGCCGCCGCGTCAAGATCCGTCCCCCAGGTGAAATTGACCCTCACCTGGCTTACACCCTCGGCCGACACCGAGGTTACCTGCTCGACGCCTGGCACCGCGCTCAGGGCCTCCTCTATCGGGCGCGTGATGGTCTCCTCCATATCGCGGGGGCTTGCGTTTTCGTAGGTCGTATTGATGCTGATGGTCGGGTAGGTGATATCTGGCATAAGGTCAATGGGCAGGCGGGTCAGGGAAACCGCTCCAAGGATCATCACGATCAAAACCGCCATGGTGGCGAAGACCGGATGCTCTACGGAAAAGCGCGCGGGGTTCATGGCTTTGATCCCGCGGGGCCTTTTTCACCCGGAGCAGGGCCGGGTTTTCTTGCGCCCGGGTCCTTTTCCGCTAGTATTATTGTGGAGCCGTCTTCAAGCAGATGATGGCCGAGGGTGACGACTTCCCCAACTATCTCGGGGCTTAGAATCTGGAGAAGGCCCTGGTCTGTCAGGCCGATCTCAGCAGGAGAAAATCTCGCTTTGAGATTCTCCCTGTCCGCGATAAAGACCCCGGGGCGGCCGCCTCTTTTAGTCAGGGCGTCAACTGGAACGACGGTCGCGTTTTCAAAGACCGAGAACTCGATCTGGGCCCTTATAAACATGCCGGGCTTAAGAAGGCCGTCGGAATTGATTATCTCAAGTTCGACCCTGGCGGTCCTTGTCATCTCCTTGACCAGGGGGGCGATCCTTGCGACCCGGCCGGAAAATGCCTGCCCGGGATAGGCGTCCGTATGGATTTCCGCGTTCCGTCCTATCCGCATCTTGGGATAGTCCTTTTCGATGACATGGATAACGCCGGTAAGAACGGAGATATCGAGAACAGAGACTATGGGTGTATTTGCGGCAAGCATGGCGCCTTCATCAACAAAGCGCTCGCCTACGATCCTTTCAGAATCCCCTTCCTCCCAGGAGGCCCTGATCTCAGTGTATGAAAGGCGGACCTGTGAGGCCTTGAGGGCGGCATCCTTCTGTGCCACCTGCGCCAGGGCGACCTTGTGCTTGGCTTCCTGGGCGGCAAACTGAGCGGCGGAGGCATCAAGCTCTGATTCGGAGGCGATCCGCTTCTGCCTCAGGGTCTTGACCCTCTCGAGTTCTTTGGAGGCGATCTCAAGGGCGCTTTTTACATCGGCAAGATTGGCCCTTGCGACCTCAAGTTCAGCCTTTGCCTGATCCAACTGCTGAAGATACTCTTCGCTTTCAATCTCCGCGATGACTTGGCCTTTTTTAACCCGGTCGGCCATCTTCACATGGAGCTTTTCCAGGCGGCCGGCTACCTTGGGCGCGACCACGAATTGTGACCTTGGATAAAGGGTGCCTGTAAAGATCCCGATGTCTCTAACGGTTGATTTTTGCACGGCCGCGGTCTCGACGGCAACGGCAACCCTCCCCCGCGGTCCGGCCTTCTGCGTAGCGGTGTTCGACATCCTCACATAAATCTGCCATGCCGCAATCCCAACCAGCGCCGCCACCACAATATATCTCTTCACCGGGGACGTCCTTTACATTTACAGATTTGACACTTAAACCTCTAGAAGTTATGATTAAAGTTCCACTTCCCTTAATGCCTCCCCTTTGCTGCCTATACTTCGGGATGCGGTGGAGGGGTGGGGGTGATTTTCATCTTTCGTTGTGCCCCATTCGGCCTAAAATACCAGCCCTTTCCCCCCAATATCAAGCCCCATTTTGGGGACGTCCTTTACATTTGCAGTTTTCTCCAGGGGACGTTGTTTAAATTGCCAGACTTTTTGGCAAAGTGAGTTAAGGCATTATGACACAACAGACGATCATGAAAGATAGATTTCTGTTTTGTAATTAGCAAATCCTGTTTTGGGAATCCTGGCATAGCGAGGATGACTATATAGGCATATTAATAGCAAGTTAGCATAATATAACAATCTAAGGATTATGAAAATGCAGCTATAGGCTATAACTAATTGAATTAAATATAAGTTATGGCCAGCAGCAATCGCTTTAAGCAATAATATGAGATTTATGATTGTCAATAGATTGAGTAATATTAGGAAGATACATCATGGTAGAGGATTGAGTTTATTCTTTTGGCATCGCATTTGCCTTTAATATTTGCCATGGGTTTTTATTTATATCAAACGCTCATGACAGAAATATTTTGTCGCCCCCGCTAATGAAAATCCTCCTGCGGCTTTACACTTTGCGAGGTCGAGGATTTCCCTCCCCCCGCGCGGGGGAGGGTCGGGGTGGGGGGTGTATTTTCACGGTAAATAAATACTGATAGCGTCGTAGGCCGCTATCCAGTCCTTGTTACGGCCTTCGCCGGGATGAGGACCTGGATTCGGGATGGCGTCCGGAATCAGAAGGGGCATTTTCATACTTCTTTGTGCCCCTCCAGGGCATGTGGGTTGGTGACATATAGAAGAGGCAGATTATAACTATTTTGGAAAGGCTTATGGCAATGAAAAAGATCACTCCAATTGTAGTAATTATCGGGATAATACTGCTACCTATGATTTCCTCTGCTTCAATTATCTATCTTGGCTTAGGTGAAGGAAATGATAAATACGATAAAGTGGTAAATACGATAAATAATTCATCCTATTTCGCTGGGTCCAAGCCGGTTGATATCAGCTTTTACGCAAAGGTTGATTATCCTGCGAAGGCAACTGAAAATCTATCGCTCACCTATGCCACGGACCTGAAGTCCGGCACATGGTTAACTACTGACCCCATTGACTTTTTCACTGTCAAGGGAGCGAACAATTTCACCGTATGGTGGGTCGATCCGTCCGTTTCGTCGGGTACCTGGAGCACCGAATGGCCGACTGCTGGCGGGGGCAATGGAAATAAAAGTGAACAGCAGCCGGCGATTTCCCACCTTTCCGCGTGGACCATGAAATCGGTATCAATTCCTGAACCCTCAACCATGCTTCTTTTGGGCTTCGGGTTGCTTGGCATCGCGTTCTTCAGGCGCCAGCGTATTTTCAAGTAGGGGGACGCCCTTTACATTTACACTTTTTTCATTTACAACCTTATAGAATTATGGTATCAGGTTAAAAATGCCGAGAAAATCCAGGATAGACGCCCCTGGCGCGCTTCATCACGTGATGGGACGGGGAATCGAAGGCTCCGAAATCTATCGAGGCGATGGCGACCGTGATGATTTCTTAAGCCGCCTAGAGACTGTCCTATCTGAAACAGGCACCCGATGCTATGCCTGGACGCTCATCCCTAATCACTTTCATCTGCTCCTTAAGAGCGGAAAAGAGCCTCTCTCAACCGTGATGCGCCGGCTGCTCACCGGCTATTCCGTGTCTTTTAACCGCAGGCACAGCCGCCACGGGCATCTCTTCCAGAACCGCTACAAGTCCATACTCTGCCAGGAGGATGCGTATCTTCTTGAACTAGTGCGCTATATTCATCTCAATCCTCTGAGGGCGGGGATCGTAAGCAGTATGCCCGGACTGGAGCAATATCTTTACTGCGGTCATAGCGCGCTCATGGGCGTGGCCGAGAGGCCTTGGCAGGATACAGACTGGGTCCTCGGATTTTACTCCGACAGTATTTCAGATGCCAGGCGGAGACTGAAGCGGTTCATGCAGGCCGGTATCAGGAAAGGGAGAAGGCCTGAGCTGATGGGCGGCGGACTTGTGAGGAGCCTGGGCGGATGGTCTGAGGTCAGAAAGACCCGTGACTCCGGCAACTTGCAGAAATCCGATGAGCGGATACTTGGAGACACCTCATTTGTAACCGAGGTCTTGAAGAGTTGTGAGGAGAAGCTTGACAGGAAACACAGCCTCAGGGCAGGAGGGCTTGATTTTGAGGGGCTTGCAGCAAGGGTCTCAGCAATTACAAAAATGCATGAGTGGCAGATACTCAAACCCAGCAAAGAGAGGCCGCGCGTAAAAGCCCGCAGCCTTCTATGCTACTGGGCGGTCCGCGAGATGGGAATGAGCATGGCTGACCTTTCGAGAAAGCTGGGTATCTCCCTTTCAGGGATAAGCCAGCATGTAAATCGCGGGGAGACAATCGCTCGAGAAGGAAATTTTCAGCTACCAGACGTGGCTAAAGTTAATGAAGAAATTAATGAAAAACCAAATCTAAACAATGAGTAAATATCTCCTTGGAATAAATCAAACAGGTAGCTTTCACTGATGATGAATTTGCAGGTAAGCGCTCATGACAGAAATATTTTGTCGCCCCCGCTAATGAAAATCCTCCTCCGGCTCTGCACTTTGCGAGGTCGAGGATTTCCCTCCCCCCGCGCGGGGGAGGGTCGGGGTGGGGGGTGTATTTTCACGGTAATAAATAAGTGGAATGGTTTTGCGCAAAAAAATCTGTAAATGTAAAGGACGTCCCCGGTGGGGTAGCTACATACCCATTGGGGAGGGGTATTAATCCCCCTTTCATGGATTGATGGGACATGATAAATTACCACTATTATCAGGCCCAATATTGCCAATGATTGTATTTAGGTGTCCAGGTTTGTAATGTAATGCAAGGGTAACCGTCTTCATTCGCTTCACGGGGGAAAATGGTTTTGGGAAACTGGTATTGCATTCATACTAAGCCGGCCAAGGAAGAGACCGTCTGCAAGCTTCTGTCGGAGTTTCCGGCAATCGAACTCCTCAACCCCAGGGTGCGGAGAAAAAAGCGTCGCGGGGTGAGGCGCATCGAAGTGGAAGAGACCCTTTTCCCCTGCTATCTCTTTGCCCGTTTTGATCTATCCCGATACATGCACATAGTTCGCAATACCAGAGGAGTCAGGCGCATGGTGGGCGACCACTCTGAGAGCCCCTGGACAGTGGACGACAAAATAATTGAAATCATTCAGCAAAGAACCGTCAACTACCCTGTGGACGCAGAGGAACCGCGGTTCAAGTGCGGTGAAAACGTAATGGTTACCGGAGGGCCTCTGGCAGGTCTTAACGGGGTATTTCTTTACGATATGAGCGCATCTGAGCGTGTTGTCGTGATGCTCAATACCATTCAGAGCTGCGCTAGAGTTCAGCTCGACAGGGCTTTGATAGCAAGGAGCTGACATAGAAAAGTGAAGCATCTTGCACGGCTTTTTTTGCGGCCGCAAGTCGTCTGTGACGGCTAATGACGGCAGTTTGCCCAAAATCAGGGCTTTATATGAAAATGCTGCCAATATATTGAATATTTGCTTCTTTCGTTGTGCCCTGCCCGGGCATGGGGCCTGGTGCGATTCACCAGGGATGTACGATCTCAAAGATCTGGGGTAGGTGCGGCTTCAGCCGCAAGGGTAATTTGGCCCTTGCGTCTGAAGGCGCATAAACAGGAGCGGTTTTCTGATCTGCTTGTTTGGATCAGCGCAAAGAACTCCCCTTGATTTATTGAGGAGATACGGAAAAAACTCGGCCTGGTAACCAGAATAGAGAGGTATGAAATCATGGATGGAATTGCACGAAGGCTGGTTGTAATCGTCATGGTCTTTTTGGCCGCAGTCGCCCTGATAGGGTGTGCAAGTGAACCACTGGTCAAGAACCCTGTACCGCTTGATTCCCCGGCCCTCACTTCGGTTGAACCTCCGCTTGAGTACCGCATCAACATGGGAGACCGGCTGGATGTGAAATTCTTCTATAACCCGGATTTAAACGAAAGCCTCCTCGTCCGCACGGACGGTCGTGTCTCCATGCAGCTTGTTGGGGAGATGAATGTCTTGGGTATGACTCCTTCCCAGTTGTCTGCCGCACTCAAAGAGACATACGCCAAGGTGCTCAAGCAGCCGGAAGTAACGGTGATAGTGCGCGAATCCGGCGGGAAAAAGATATTTGTTGATGGTGAGGTCTTCCAGCCCGGTATGCATGATCTCATTGGTGGCGAGACCCTGAGACACGGGCTTGCCAAGGCCGGCGGAGTAAGAGATACTGCCAGAATGAATGAAATTATCCTTATCCGCCAGCCGCCCGGAAAAGAAATCGTTGCTACGACAATCAATCTCGAGGTCATAAACAGCGGCGAAGACTTCAAGCAGGACATCATCCTGCAGCCATTCGATATTGTCTATGTGCCTCGTTCTCCGATTGCCAACGTCAATGTCTGGGTGCGTCAGTACATTCGTGAGCTGCTGCCGTTCCCGTTCTCGCCGGCTATGGTGATGAACTAACGGTCATGGCCTGAAAGGGGCACAGCAAAGCATGAAATTCACCCCCACCCATACCTCCCCCATCGAGGGGGAGGAGTAAAGGCAAGGGGAGGGAGTAAAGGTCGTCATCCCGGCGAAAGCAGGGGCAGGCTTTACCGGAATGGCGCGATCTCGCGGCGTCCTGGTTTCAGGATGGGAACTGTCTAACATATTAACATAATAGGTATTTAAGTGTATTTCTTATGTCATCGGAATTCGCTTTAACGCAGACTAGACAAATGGCACCGGCCCTGCCGCCGGGCGCGCCCTCTACTTTGCTCCGTCACCCGGAGCCGCAGCCCTTCAATATGAGGGACGCCCTTGCCATCTTCTTCAAGCACCGCTATAGGATAATCATCGTCTTTTTGCTTGCGGTGGTGGCGACGCCTATCGTCTTTCTTCAACTGCCGGTTCTCTACAAATCCGAGGCCGTAGTCCTTGTTAATCTTGGGCGCGAGCACATGAGGCCAAACCTTGGGGATGATCTCTCCGTTTCACGACCACAGCTTGCTGACGCCATACGAACTGAAATATCCATCATGACAAGCGTTGATGTCCTTGAAAGGATCATTCAGCGGATCGGAATTGATGCTCTTTTTCCGGAAGAGTCTCAAAAAAAGGGCAAGGGTGGTGTAACCATGGAGCTTGCCGCCTATTTGCTCGCAGAAAAGCTTGATATCACCAATCCCAAGAACTCAAGCCTGGTAAATATCGCGGCCGAACATACAAGCCCTGAGATGGCGGCCCGTGTGGTGAACGATCTCATTAACGCTTACAAAGTCAAAAGGCTTGAAACCCTTGCCTCCGATGACAGGGTAAGGGGATTTCTCGACTCCAAGATCCTTGAATACCGCAGAAAACTCCAGTCATCAGAGGAAAAACTTGATAAATGGCGTGAGGAGACGCAGATTCACAGCCTTATAGAAGATCGCTCCAATATCCTCCAGAGACGCTCCGCTCTTGAGCAGTCCTTGAAGGAGAGCCAGATAACAAGTAAGCAGCTTAATGATAGACTGGAGGTCCTGGAAAAGCAGATAAGGCAGGTGCCGGAATTCATAACTCCCGAGGCCATCGAGCAGTCCGACCGCCAGGTGGAGATGCAGCTTCTTGACCTTCGAAGGAAGGAGCAGGAGCTTCTAGGCAAGTACCAGGAAGACAGCCCCTTTGTCACCTCGGTAAGAAACGAGATAAAACTTGTCGAGGAATTCATGTCCAAGAAGGCCGTAAGGGAGGCATCCAAGAGCGTAAACCCGCAGTATGCTGATCTTCAAAAGCAGATAAACAATACTAAAATGGAGATGAACGCGCTTGGAGTAAAACAAAGGGAAGTAAGCCAGTTGGTACAGGAACTTGAAATCAAACTCGAGCGCATCCAGGCAGGTGAAAATACCTACCGCGAACTTCAAAGGGAAGTGGAGAAGCAGGAAGCCCAGCTCCAGTCTTACCTGCAGAAACTCGACAGCCTCCAGGTCTCAGAAGAGCTTAACAGAAAAGACATCACAAGTGTAAACGTGATTCAGCAGGCATCTGTGCCGCTTTTGCCCTTTAAGCCCAAACACGGTGTATTGTTTTACACGGCGATAGCAGCCCTCCTCGGGCTTGGCGGCGGTATCGCCCTTTCGTTCATGCTTGAATCAATCAACCAGGGCTTCGGATGGCCCCAGCAGATCGAAAAGCGCCTCGACCTCCCCGTCCTAATCAGCATCCCCTACCGAAAATAGGGGGGACGTTGTTTACTTTTACAGTTTTGCTGCTCTGCCGCTGCACCGTTATTCCTCCCCCTCGACGGGGGAGGCAGGGGCGGGGGTTATTTCCCACTTTGCTGTGCCCCATTCAGGACATGGTGGTTGGAAGATGGCAATTAAAGTCAATTTTTATTAAGTCGAGATATCAAACATTTAGCTGTTAAATCTGTAAATGTAAAGGGCGTCCCCATATATCTGCAGTTTTACAATTTGAGTGCGGAGCCGTTTCATATTACGGCTGATCCGGCCTTTCTCTACCTGAGCCCCGGCCACAAGGAGGCGCTGGGCTGCATAATCTACGGTATAGAGCAGCGCAAGGGTTTTGTCGCGATATCAGGGGAGATAGGGGTAGGTAAGACCACGATCCTCCGGGCCTATCTTGAGGGAGTGGGCGTACAGGGCCTGAGAAAGCCTGAGCGCGTGATATATATCTTTAACGCCAATCTGTCATTTCCGGCGCTCCTTCACACCATCTTCAATGAATTGGACCTTGCGCCGCGCTCAAAAGAGATCCACGAGATCGTAAATCAGCTCCAGGAAACACTGATCGAGATATACAAGAAGGGCGAGACTGTGGTTCTGGTAGTTGATGAAGCCCAGAACATGCCGGTTGAGACCCTCGAAAACCTGAGGATGCTCTCCAATCTCGAGACAATCCGCGACAAGCTCATACAGATCATCCTTGTAGGCCAGCCTGAATTCGAGGCCATGCTGAGCAGCTATGAACTCAGACAGCTCAATCAGCGCATCGCGATCCGTACCCGTATCAAGCCCTTGACTGAAAAGGACAGCATCCAATATATCTATCACAGGCTTGCAAGGGTAACCGATGAACCTTCCGAGGTTTTCACGGATTCGGCCGTCCACCTTATTGCCCGGCACGGGCGGGGCGCGCCGAGAGTCCTCAACATCCTTGCCGATAATGCGCTGATTGCCGGGTTCGGTTACCAGAAAAAGCCCGTTAACAAGAAGATCGTCCGCGAGGTAGCGGCTGATTACTTCGGTGCCGATATGCCCCGGCGTTTCAGATGGCCGGTTTTGATTGTCGCCTCTTGCGCGGTTGCGGCCGGCCTGCTTTTTATCCCGTTTCGCGATTATGTGCTCAAGGAGAGAAATCCCCAAGTTAAGTTCGAGTCCTCTTTTCCTAAAACAGGAGGATCGGCAGGTAATTCAGGGCCAAGTAGTCACGAAACTGTAAAACAAACCATCCATTACAGGGCAGAACCTGTTGACGAGCCGCGCCGGAGCGAAGAGACTGCCGGCGATAAGACGGCGCGAGCGCCTGGGCCGTCTCCGGCAGTTGATGCCCTTCATGAGTCAAGACAGGATCAGGATGCGGCTTCAGCAAGCAAATCCCTCCCTCCGGCTCAGCCGGATCCTTCGGTAACAAGACCTGCTGCAGGTGGCCGCACGTCGGAAGCGACGGACGTGGTATCCGGCAGACCTGTTTCCGGTGCGTTACCCGAAAAGCCGACGCGATGGGTGGTAAAACAGGGGGATAATCTTTCGATGATTGCGCTTAGCATATACGGGAAATCAGATCAGAAGACCCTTGATTGGATCAGAAGTCTGAATCAGGAGATACTGGATCCAAACATATTGAGGACAGGTCTGATACTGAATCTTCCCGCGAGAGATGAACAAGCCGAGTAACGGCTATGTGCGAATGGGGCACAAAGAAGGATGAAAATCACCCCCCTCCCTCCCCCGTCGAGGGGGAGGGAATAATGACGCCGCATCCCGACGAAAGGGAATGATGCCTCCGCATGCCGATGAGGGAGGGAATAATGACGCCGCATTTTCATATAACCCCCATTAAGATATCTTAAGGATATAAAGGGGATAAAGGATATAAGTGACGGGGAAATCGGCTGATCATGAATCTGCAGTGCAGGAAAGGAAACGAACAATGACAAAGATATACGAAGCCCTGGTTAACGCCTCCGAGCAGGTGCATTCCGTTCAGACGGCGCCTGCCGATGTCAAGGTCAAGCCTGTCGTAACTGCCAATAGCGCTCTTGACCAGGTGACCGACGCGGAGATGGTTACGCTCAGTCACGCGATTGAATCACTGCTTCCAAATAAGGAACGAAAGGTGATTCAATTTGTCGGATCAAAGCCCAGAGAAGGAGTATCAACGGTGAGTAGAGGCTTTGCCACATTCTCCTCGGTCAGCATGAATAAAAGGGTACTCCTCATTGACTCAGATCGAAAAACGACAACCCAGAACCACTTTTTCGGGGTGAAAAATTCAATCGGCTGGCAGGAAGGAGTGAATATCGGCGCCGATATCCAGGATGTCATGATGCAGATAGGCGGGAGCAGTTTGTTTCTGTGGCCAAGCTCCAACAGCTCCAGGATCAGCACAGGCATCTTTAATCCACAGGCTATTACCGCCCTGATTGAGACGCTGCGGGGGCAGTTTGATCTTGTTGTGGTTGATTCATCCCCCCTGGCGCAGTCACCGGATGCCCTCGCGCTTGCGCCTCACGTTGACGGGGTTCTCCTGGTGGTGGAAGCTGAAAACACTCGCTGGCGTGTGGTTGAAAGCACCAAAGACCGCCTCAAGGCTTGCGGGGCAAATGTCCTTGGCGTAGTTTTCAACAAGAGACGCCTGCACATTCCGACATTTATTTACAAGAGGCTCAGATAAGCCATCAGGCGGAAGGAGGAAATTGCCATGATTCGTATGGGCGTTATAGGTTACGGCTACTGGGGTCCAAATATCGTGCGAAACCTGCAGAGTCAGGAAAATATGCGCGTTGTGGCCGTAAGCGACAAGAATCCCAATGCATTGAAGCGCGTTTCAAAGGCCTATCCCGACATCCGTCTCACCCAGAATGCCCGCGAGGTTATAACCGCAACCGACATTGACGCCCTGGCCATAGTGACTCCGGTTTCCACCCACTATGACCTGGCCCGGGAGGCCCTGGTAGGCGGAAAACACGTCTTCGTCGAAAAACCCTTTACGGCAAGTTCCGCCCAGGCCAAGGATTTGATTGATCTGGCAACCCAAAAGGGGCTTACGATCATGGTGGATCACACCTTCCTCTTTACGGGCGCGGTGAGAAAAATAAAACAACTTATAGATGAGAAGGTACTGGGGGATCTTTACTATTATGATTCCACACGGGTAAACCTCGGGCTCTTCCAGCACGACGCTAACGTGATCTGGGACCTCGCTCCCCATGATTTTTCCATAATGGACTACCTGCTCCCTGAAAAGCCCAGGGCGATTTCAGCTACCGGCGCCTGCCATCTCAACGGCCACGAGGACATCGCCTACATAACCGCTTTCTTTGACAATAACCTCATCGCCCATTTCAACGTGAACTGGCTTTCTCCGGTTAAGGTGCGCACGACGCTTCTGGGGGGCATGCACAAGATGGTGGTCTGGAACGACGTGGAGGCAGACGAAAAGATAAAGGTCTATGACAAGGGTGTTGAGATCAAGAGCGCGGAGGGCGTCTATCAACTCCTCGTGAGCTACCGTTCAGGCGACATGTGGGCCCCGAAGGTGGAGCAGACAGAGGCCCTGAGCCTTGAGGCCAAATACTTTGCCGAGTGCGTCGAGAGCGGGAAGACTCCCTTTAACGGCGGCGAGGCGGGCGCGCGCGTGGTCCGCATGCTTGAAGCCGCTAACGAATCCCTCAAGATGAAGGGAGCCCTGATCTATCTATGACCGCTATGACCACCTACCTTTGCATAGCTGATGACGTAAAGCTCGGCCAGGGGGTGAAGCTCTCCAAATTCATCAATCTCTACGGCTGCACCGTGGGCGATAAGACCAAGATCGGCGCCTTCGTGGAGATCCAGAAAAACGCCCATATTGGGAAAAATTGCAAGATATCAAGCCACACCTTCATCTGCGAAGGCGTCGTGATCGAAGACGACGTCTTTGTGGGCCACGGCGTGACCTTTATTAACGACACGTACCCCAGGGCGACTACGGAAGCGGGGAGCCTTCAGACCGAGACCGACTGGAAGGTCGAGCCCACCCTTGTCAAGCGCGGGGCCTCCATAGGCTCGGGTGCGACAATCCTTGCAAACGTCACCATCGGTGAAAAGGCCCTCATAGGCGCCGGCAGCGTCGTCACCAAATCCGTCCCCCCCAACACCACCGTCGCCGGCAACCCCGCCCGCCCCCTCTAGTGGGGACGTTGTTTACTTTTACACATTTGAATCGGGGTGGCGTAAATATTTAAGGTAACTTACCGGATTTACTCTAAAGGCGCTATTAACCGTAGTTCGCTTTTCTCGCGGGCTCTTTCCCAATTAAGCCATAGTTCCTCCTGGTGAAGAGTTGCCCACTCAATCACCAACCCTAGTACTCGTGGAGGTAACCGGCCTGAAAACACGGCAAGGCTCTTTATATCTATCAGAGCCAGTTGACCGCTGTATTCCGCATGGAAATGCGGGGGATTGTGATCGTCAAAAAACATTTTTATGACTATGCCGAGAAATCTGCATATCTCAGGCATTGTAAGCGTTTCCTCCTTTGAGGGTGTTAAAGATATCTTCGGGTTGTTTGCCCGTTGCCTTTAGGTAGAGCGAGTCGGGACAAAGATCAATCTTGTCGCCCCACATAAGCTCCCCGAACGCCCCAATCTTTATATCCTTGAAGAAATTATGATCGCGCCAGGAGGAGAAAATCCCTTTTCCCGCTAGATCTGAAAGATCCACGATCCCTCGAAAACCATTGTCAAAGGCTAGATCCAAACAATAATCATTGAGTACGTTGAAACCTGTAATCTTGACCATAGGTCTTCTCCCAATATCCTAATTTTTCTGCATAAAAACATAACAAATTGTGCGGCTCATGGCAAGTGCCTATTTATAACGTCCTTTACATTTGCAGATTTCTAATCGAATGACTTTACTGATGAGACGGTAAACAGAGGATTGCATTTCAAGCGGAAACGGGGAGGGGCTATTTCGATTTTCTCCCTGCTATAAAGCACTATAACAAGACTCATGTCAAAAGTGTTACAATTGGATGACATGGTAATGATATTTAGTATTTCAAGAAAGCTATATTTAACGATTACTTTCAATGAGCATGCAAAAACCTGACGCGTTAATTTTGACGGCTTCGTAAAAAGTCTAAGAATACCATTTTTCGTCATTCCGGCGAAGCCTGTCCCGGACCTCGATCCGGGAGCCGGAATCCAGTATCTTAGGTCAGTTATGAAATCTCTGGACCCCGTTTTTCAACGGGGTGACGACTTTTTACGAGACCGTCAGTTTTCATCGGCAAGAAATCTGTAAAAGTAAACAACGTCCCCGGGAAAGGAAGCTGGCATGATACCATTTGTTGATTTGAAGGCGCAGTATGACGGAATCAAAGAGGAAATAGACAAGGCAATATCGGATGTCATATCAAAGACCGCCTTTGTGGGCGGGCCGTTTCTGGAATCATTCGAAAAGTCGTTTGCCTCCTTCTGCGGGGTGAAGAACTGCGTAGGGGTCGGAAACGGAACAGACGCGCTCTATATTGCCCTGCGCGCGCTGGGAATCGGACCGGGCGACGAGGTTATCACGGTCGCAAACAGCTTCATAGCAACCTCAGAGGCAATCACAATGACAGGCGCCCGGGTGGTCTTTGTTGACATCAACCCGCGCACCTACAACATTGATGTGACAAAGATCGAAGAAAAGGTCACGCCCCGCACGAAGGCCATCATCCCGGTCCACCTCTATGGACAGCCCGCCGACGTGGACCCCATCATCGCCATCGCCAAAAAACACGGTCTCAAGATCGTCGAAGACGCGGCCCAGGGGCATGGAGGCCTCTACAAGGGGAGACGCATCGGTTCCATAGGCGATCTGGCATGCTTCAGCTTCTATCCCGGGAAAAACCTCGGAGCCTACGGTGACGGCGGCGCGGTGGTCACCAATGACGATGCCTTGGCCGACAAAGTCCGAATGATCGCTAACCACGGCCGCATGGAGAAATACAACCACAAGCTCGAAGGCGTCAACAGTCGGCTGGACGGCCTCCAGGCGGCTATCCTTGATGTGAAGCTCCGCCATCTTCCGGCCTGGACCGACGGCCGCAGACGAAACGCCGCCCTCTACAACGACTATCTTGCGGGTTCCGGAGTGGTAACCCCCGTTGAAATCCCGGATGTGACCGCCGTGTATCATCTCTACGTGGTCAGGGTGCCCGACCGCAGGCGCGAAGCCCTCCAGGAACACCTCAAGCAAAGCGGGATCGCAACCGGCATCCATTACCCGATAGCCCTTCCCAATCTCATGGCGTACGAATACCTGAAGCACACCGAGGCCGATTTCCCGGAAGCATCGAAGGCCTCTTACGAAATCGTATCGCTCCCAATGTTCGCAGAGCTAAAGGAGGATCAGATAGCCTTCATCGCTGAAAAGATTAGGGAATTCTTTGAGCGTTGAGTTTATGGTGCGGTAAATCTGCAAATGTAAAGGACGTCCCCTTGCTTGATGAGGGTTTATATGAAAATACATCGTCATACCGGCGTAGGCCGGTATCCAGTCATTTATACCTGGATTCCGGATCAAGCCCGGAAAGACGTGCGGCATTTTCATCTTTCGTTGTGCCCCATCTGGGTATGGCGGTTTATATGAAAATGCCCCTTCGCTGCGCTCCTCCCCCTTGACGGGGGAGGGAGGGGTGGGGGTGATTTTCATCCTTCGTTGTGCCCATCCGGGCATGGCGGTTAGTTGGAAAGGCCGGCTCAGAAACGGTGACCTCTTTAACTTCATGGTATATTGCTGTGGATTTCACTATAATCGGTAGAATAGAAGACGTTGAGACATTCGCTAAAGGAAATGGAATCAGGGAGCTTTCCAGACTTAACAGGACTTATTGGAGTGCGACACCATGAAAACCATATCGGCTTCGGATGCAAACCGGGAGTTTTCCAGGCTTCTCAGGGAGGCCGGCAAAGGCGAGGAGATTACGATTTTGTCAAGAGGCCGGCCCGTTGCAAAAATCACTTCCATTGATTCCTTAATCATGCAGAGAAGGTCAATGAAATCGAGTTTAGTCGCCCGCCTTAAGTCCCAGCCTGTAACGGTGGCAAGGAAATGGACCCGCGCCGAGCTATATGAATGATTCGATTGGCTCATGATACAAACATTCTGGCCTATGCGGAAGGGGTTGGTGATGCTGAGCGCTGCGCCGGAGCTATCAAACTTGTCGAAGACCTTCCGGCAGAGGCTGTGCTTCTCCCGGCGCGAGACGCGATCATGAGCTGGGCAGACAGCTTTGAAGTTGCAGACTCATCGTGGTCTTCATTTCAGTCTACAATTGACCTTGCAATAGATCACGGCCTGCAGATATGGGACGCTTTGATTATGGCGGTTGCA
>Ga0210049_1000412_pt1 | contig 35708 bp, 34 predicted proteins | sample CryGeyCG2014_300_2_FD_183964 | JGI IMG/M metagenome (GOLD analysis project Ga0210049, IMG submission 183964) | Groundwater microbial communities from aquifer - Crystal Geyser CG06_land_8/20/14_3.00 (SPAdes) (version 2) | ecosystem: Environmental > Aquatic > Deep subsurface > Groundwater | place... | reverse complement strand
CCCAGACATTTTGCAAATTTAACAGTTTTTTGATATCTTGTTTCATAGAGGTGGTGGGGGTTTAATGTTTAAGCACTTAAATCCTACCACTTCTTTAGTTATCCACCACACTATTTATTATAGAGCCACATTATTACATTTTTGAACAAACAATCTCTTATCTAGCAATTCATTAGTGACAACACAATTAAAATCTTCAACATTAAAACCATAGCACCCAACTCCAGCACTACTAAAAAGTGAGATATAATTTAGTTTTTTATTATTTTTATTATTAGTCATCTGTTGAAATAACAGATTTAATTGATAACCCATAGTGGTATTATACCACTATTTATCTAATTGCACCTGTGGATAACTTTTTTATTTTTTATAATCCTTAATTTTATCTTCTTTTTTCAGCCGATTATATTTCCCCACCAAATCGGCGATATTTTTCTTGATTTGTTCCATATTTTCTTTTAACTTTTATTTTTCTTCAAAAAATTATAAATCCCCCGCACAGCAATGGCGCCTTCAGAGGCGGCGGTGATGACTTGGCGGAATTTGTCGGAGCCATCGGTGATGTCGCCAGCAGAAAAAACTCCGGAAATATTCGTGGCGCCGTTTTTTTGAATTTTAATATAACCGCCTTCATCCAATTCAATTCCTAGTTCGCTAAAATATTCCACCGCCGGATCTGATCCCGCTTCGATAAAAAGTCCGTCTAAATTTAATTCATTAGAATTGTTATAATTTTTGTCGAGCTTTACTTTTTCTAATTTTTCTTGGCCAAGTATTTCCAAAACATTGGTGTTATAAAGCACTTCGATTTTTTTATTTTTTTTAATTGATTCCACCCAAAATGGCTCGGCGTGCAGTTCGCTTTTTCGATAAATTAAATAAACTTTCTGGGCTAAATCCGCCAAATATAAAACAGTTGTCGCCGCGCTATCTGATCCCCCAATCACACCCACAATTTTATTTTTGTAAAAAAATCCATCGCAAGTGGCACAATAGGAAACTCCTTTGCCTAAAAATTCTTTTTCTCCCGAAATATTTAATTTTCTTTTTTTAGTTCCCGTCGCTAGAAGAATTGTTTTAGCTTGTAAAATATTTTCATTCGCTAAGGTTAAAATAAAAATATTATTTTCTTTTTTAATTTTTTGAACTATTTGCGAAATAATTTCCACCCCATATTTTTTAGCGTGATTGCCCCAACGCTGTCCGAATTCATATCCATTCATATCTTCCATTCCGGGATAATTGTCAATTTTATGTGTCTCACTAATTTGTCCACCCAAAACCGCGCCAATAATTTTATGCTTTATCCCATACCGTGAAGCATAAATTGAAGCGCTAAGTCCCGCCGGCCCCGCACCAATAATTATTAAATCGTGTATTATTTCTTTTGTTTTATGTTTCATGTTTTATGTTATATGCTTTTAATTCTTTATCGGCATCACAATATAAGTGAAATTTTCCAACACTTCGCCAGATTTTTCATCAATCTCGCGCACAGCTACAGGAGTAGCTTCGCTGTTAAGTAAAATTGCCACCTGATTAGAAGCGATAACATTAATTCCATCTAAAAGATATTTAGCGTTAAAAACAACTTCTTGGGATGGACCTGTGATGTCAAAATTAAGTTCAGTTGAATTTTCTCCTGCTTCAGCGCTAGAAGATAAAATAAAAATTTTCTTCTCCTCTGCGCTAATTTTGAGCGTTATCTCATTTGATCCACCAGAGGAAAATACATTCGCCATTTTAATCGCATTTTGCAAAACCTGTTTTTCCCCCACAATCCTAGTTTTATAGTCCGCCGGCATTATATGTTTATATTCTGGATATTTTCCATTAATAAGCCGAGAAACTAATTTTATCCCTTCTGTTTCAAAAAAAATCTGCCTTTCTTCAATGGTTATTTTCACTCTTGTCTCTATTTCTGGCGCCAAAACCCGATTTAATTCTGCCAAAACATTAAAAGGAATGATTACATTTTCATTTTTTTCTATAAAAAGCTGATATTTTTCTTTATTTATGTTAATTTCTTCTATTTTAAGACGAAATTCTGCCAAACGAAAACTATCTGTCGCAGCAAAAATAAGCTCTTTTTCTTTTAAAATCAAATTTATACCTGTGAGTTCTTGCCGAGCTTCATTAAAAGCTACCGCCGGCATAACTTTCAAAATAGCTATTTTTAAATCTAAACTAGAAATATCCAACAGATGATCTGTTTTTTTCAAAGGAAGAAGAGGAAAATCTTCCGCGGAAATTCCTTTTATTACAGCCTTATTTCCTCCACTTTTTATTTTTAAATTATTCTCTACTAATTCTAGGGAAATATTTTCCCCTCCTAGTAAATTATTTGAAAAATTACTAATAATCCTAGCAGGAATAGTTATTTTACCCTCTTTTTCTATTTTTGCTCCTATTTTAGAAGAAACTCCCAATTCAAGATTAGTGGCGGATAATTTTAAACCACCTTTTTCTGTCTCAAAAAGAATATTATTTAGGATAGGTAGAGTATTTTTCTTCGCTACTACTCTTTCACAATTAAAAATAGCTTTTTTTAAATTTTCTTGAGTACAAATTAATTTCATAGTATTTTAATAATTAATTAATTAAATAAATATTACTATTATTTATTATAAAATAGGATAAGTGGGGATAAGGGTTATATTTGCTTTAAATAAGGTAAAAATAGTGTTGATAATAAGGGGATAAATATATATTTTTATTTATTAAGGATGTGGATAGATTTAGGTTTAATTTATATATTTATTTTAGGAGGGGTTTATAAACAAAAAAAACAGAGAATGTAGGACTAGATTTGAACAGGTTTATATTAAGGTTGTCCACAGGATATACCTATAATTAGGGTAATAAATATAGTAAATCTTTAAGGTGGACTAATTCCTCGTTTAGTTTCTCATCATTTTTCAGTGCCTGTAAAATTTTAGCACAAGCATGAATAGCGGTGGTGTGATCTCTCCCGCCAAGCTTATCGCCAATTCCAGGATAGGAAAAAGCTAATTCACTTCGCATAAGAAACATTGCGACCTGACGCGGTTTTACTACTTCTTGTTTTCTATTTTTAGCGATTAAATCATCTAAACTGACTTCGTAAAAATCCGAAACCACTTTCAGAATATGTTTATAACTAATGCCTTTTTTTTTGCCACTGGATATAATATCAGATAATATTTGCTTTGTATAAGTCAAATCAACCACTTTTTTTGTTAATTGCGCACTTACTAGAACCCTATTGAGTGCTCCTTCTAATTCGCGGATATTATTTTTGATGTTAGAAGCGATGTAATCTAGAGCATCAGGAGTAATTTCAATGTTATTTTGGGTGGCTTTTTTCTTGAGAATAGCCAGTCTAGTTTCTAAATCAGGTTTGGAAACATCGGCGATCATGCCTCCTTCAAAACGAGAACGAAGCCTTTCTTCTAGTATTTGAATGGCTTTTGGCACTCGATCACTAGAAAGGATGATTTGTTTATTAAGTTGGTATAAATAATTGAAAATATGAAAAAATTCTTCTTGAGTTTTTTCTTTGCCGGAGATAAACTGGATGTCATCAATAATAAGTAGGTCTATTTTTTGATAATATTCCTTAAATTCCTTGATTTTTTGGTTTTTAATGGAGTCAACTAGCTCACTAGTGAAGCGTTCGGAAGAAATATATTTTATTTGTAATTGCGGATTAGATTTTAATACTTCATTACCGATAGATTGGATAAGATGAGTTTTTCCTAGTCCAACTCCGCCGTAAATAAAAAGTGGATTGTAAACATTGCCTAAATTTTGAGAAACAGCATAGCAGGCGGCCTTAGCCAATTCATTGCTTCCGCCAACAACAAAATTATCAAAAGTGTATTTAGGATTAAGGTTGTTTTCTCGGCTTATAAAAAGCTTTTTTTCTGGTGGAAAGGAGGATTTTTTTGGTGCTTGGATGGCATCAATTGCTGGTTCGGAATTTTTTTGAGGAAAAAAAGTGGTTGGTCCGGTAGAAATCAAACAAGAAACAGACTTAATGTCACCTTGAATGTTTTTTAGCGCTCGAAGAATATACAGGTCGTATTTATTTTCCAGCCATTCTTTGGCAAAACCATTAGGCACACTAATAACAACATGGCCATCTTTTATGGAAAAAATGGAGGTATTTTTAAACCAAGTAATAAAATTCGCTTTTGAAATGGAAAGCTCTATCTCTCCTAAAGCTGTTTTCCAAAGCTCCTCGTTAGTCATATAAAAAAAGTATAGCACAACCCTAAAAAACAGTCTAAGGGAAAAGTGGATAACATTGTTGATAAAATGTGGATGAAAATAATTTTAGCAAAAGAAGTGTAAGTTCATCCCCCACCACTTTTAGGTTGTAATGTTTTATGTAAAAAAGATAAGCTTAAACTATTTAATTGGCTAAATTAATTTAATCAAAATAACCAAACCTAAAAGTGGTGGGGGATGAATTGACTTTTAGGCTTTTAACTGGTAAACTTTTAATGAAATTAATTAATTATAAAAAAATGAGCATAACTTACAAGCCAAAAAGTGGAAGAAGAAAAAGAAGACAAGGATTTAGGAAGAGAAATAGCACAAAAAAGGGAAAATGTGTTTTGAAAAAAAGAAGACAAAAAGGACGAAAGAAGATATCTCTGTAATAAAAATTTATGCTTCCTAAAAAAAACAGACTGCTTTTGTTAAAGGATTTTGAAGAAATCCGCCGAGCGAGCTATTTTTTTTCTTCTGGATGTATTGCTCTTAAAACAAAGAAAAATACAGTTCAAGTTAGTCGCTTCGGTTTTTCTATTGGAATCAAATTTTCTTCTAAAGCAGTGGAAAGGAATAGGCTAAAAAGGCAATTAAGAGAAATAATCAGAAAGAACATAAACAGAATAAAAACAGGACAAGACATGGTTATTTTTGTAAACAAAACAAAGGAAAAAGAATTTTCTAGTGAAAAACTAGAAACAGATCTTTTTTCGGCACTGAAAAAAGCTCGACTAATAATTAGTATAAAATAACAAAATGTCATTTATTTTTGGGGAAACAATTTATCGACCAATCTACAATTTTTTGATTTTTATTTATAATATTATTCCCTATCCTGATTTTGGTATTGCCATTATTATTGTAACTTTAGTTTTGAAATTTCTGCTGATTCCACTAAGCAAAAAACAAATCGAATCCCAGAAAAAAATGCAGGAAATGCAACCAAAAATCAAAGAAATTCAAAAAAAACATAAAGATGATAAGGAAAAGCAAAGTCGAGCGCTGATGGAGTTTTATAAGCAAAATAAAACCAATCCTTTTTCAGGGTGTCTTCCAACAATTTTCCAGCTTATTTTTCTAATTGCGATTTATCAGGTACTTTTCAATATTTCTAGCGCCGGACTCCTAGTTGATCCAAAAGAATTATATTCTTTTGTTTCCAATCCCGGTCAAATTAACCAATATTTTTTAGGAATTATTGACCTTTCCAAAACAATAAACCTAAATCAATTAGACATTAAGATTGTTCCTCAATTGATATTGATCTTTTTAGCGGCTGGCGCGCAATATTTTCAAATGAAAATGATAATGCCCAAAGCAGTCCCCCCATCAGAAAATTCCACACCGGATATTTCTCAAACAATGTCTCGTCAAATGATGTATCTTGGGCCAATCCTAACTCTTTTTATCGGGATAAAATTTCCAGCTGGGCTGGCGCTTTACTGGCTTGTTTCTACGGTTTTTGCTATAATTCAACAAAGGAGAGTTTTGAAAAAAGAGAAAAATAAGAGTTAAAATGGCTCCGCATTAAGGATTATATGTTTATCATTAGTGCGTGGGTTTTATTAATATGGAAAATGAAATAATAAATGAAGAGACAAAGGAAAAAATTAAAAAAACAGTGGAAGAATTAGTTGAAAAAATGGGAATTGAATGCCAAGTTGAACCGGAAGAAATCAAAACAGAAGAGCAAACTGATCTGATTTTCAACATCCAAACCAAAGAGTCTAATTTTCTAATTGGTCAATACGGAGTCAATCTTCAAGCTTTGCAACATATTGCTAGAATAATTTTTCGTCAAAAAATCGAGAACAAAATAAATTTTTTGCTGGATGTTAATTCTTATCGGCAGGAAAAAAATGAATCTGTTTTGATTTTAGCGAAAAATGCAGTTAAGCAATCATTAGAAGAGAAGCGAGCGGTAACACTTCGTCCAATGTCGCCGTATGAGAGAAGACTTGTTCATATGGAGTTGGCAAAGAATAAACAAATCAAAACAGAAAGCACTGGTGAAGGAGAAGACCGAAGGGTGGTAATTAAGCCAGCTGATTTGGTTTAAAATTTATTAAAGAATTATTTTTTTCGAAATTAACTCGAACCCTAAAAATTATTACTAAAATTTTCCCTCAATCAACGGCGGTCGTAGGAAAATTTTAGATAATTTTTGGGTTCTCAAACAGAAATTTCTCAAAAAGATAATTCTTTAACTATAATTTTAACTTTTCGTATTTTCGTTTATTTCGCCCGCCTCGCGTCGACGAGCAATCGTCTTCGCGAGTCGAGGCGGGTAGTTCGTAAACTCTATGGTTATCGCCAGAAAAATAGCTTATAATGTTGTTTTTAGCAGTACTGCCAAAATTTTCTCGACAATTTTGGCGCTCGTTTCTATTGGCCTAATTACCCGATATCTGGGTCAAGAAGGTTTTGGCAATTATGCTACCGTGCTGGCTTTCTTATCTTTCTTCACTGCCATAGCTGATTTAGGACTTTATTCCACAGTTACGCGGGAAATTTCTCGTCCCGAAAATAATGAGAAAGAAATTATTGGGAATATTTTTTCTCTAAGAGCGATAATTTCATTATTTGTTTTTGTTTTTTCGCCGATAATTGTTTTTTTCTTTCCTTACCCAGCGGAAGTTAAGCAAGCGATTGTTATAGTGGCGCTGTCTTTTGTTTTTTCCTCCTCCTATCAAGTGTTAAATGGGATATTTCAAAAAAACTTGGCGATGGATAAGGTGGCAATGGCAGAGCTTTTAGGGAAAATTATCCAAGTAATATTTATTTTTTACGCGATTAAGTTTGAGCTTAGTTTTCTTTGGATAATTTTTTCGCTTTTATTGAATATGCTTTGCAGTTTTTCTTTGATTTATTTTTGGTCAAAAAAATATGTTTCTTTTTCCTTGAAATTCGATTTTATTTATTGGAAAAAATTTTTAAAAGAGTCATATCCGCTAGGCATTGCCGCTGTTATTAGTTTTATTTATTTTAAAATAGACACAATTTTGCTGTCTATTTTGAAAACTGGGGCAGAAGTAGGAATTTACAATGTGGCTTATAAAGTAATTGAAAATATAACTTTTTTCCCAGCCATGATAGCTGGTTTGGTTTTTCCAATAATATCCAAAAATATTTTTTCTGATAAAATGCGCTTTTATGATATTACTAACCGAACACTCAAAGTTTTTTGGATTATTATTGTTCCGCTGGTTGTTGGCACGCTGTTTTTAGCAGAGGGAATCGTTGAACTTATTGGTGGGCAAGGTTTTAGTGCTTCTGTAATAGTGCTTCGGATTTTAGTTTTTTCCTTGAGCTGTATATTTTTCAGTAATCTTTTTAATGTCGTTTTAATTTCTAGTAACAAGCAAAAAAAATTAATGTTTATTATGTCCTTGGCGGCAATTTTCAATGTGTCTGCCAATCTGATTTTTATCCCGCACTATTCTTATTTGGCGTCAGCGATTATTTCAGTAGCGACGGAAATGTTTGTGGCTTTGACAGCTTTTTATATAATCATCAAGGAGTTGAAATATTTTCCAAAAATAGAAAAGTTTTGGGCGATTTTATTAGCGGGATTTTTTATGACAGTTTATTGCTTTATCTTTAAGGAAATAAATTTTTTCTTATTGGCTTTTTCCGCTACGGCCGTCTACGGTCTATTTATTTGGATATTCCAAGTAGTTAAGACTGAAGAAATAATGAGCATAATTAGCAAAAAATAAAAATTTCTATGGATCAGCCCAAGGTTTTTGTGATAATCCTAAATTATAATGGACGGGCTTGTTTGAAAAAAGCCTTAGCCAGTGTTTTTCGAATGGATTATCCTAATTTTGAAGTGATCCTAGTGGATAATAATTCTACGGATGGATCTTTTGAAATGATTAAACGGGAATTTTCTAAAATAATCTTAATAAAAAATAGTGAGAATTTAGGTTTTTCTTCTGGTAATAACATTGGAATTGAATATGCGCTTGAACGCGGAGCGGATTATATCTGGCTTCTAAATTATGACACAGAAATTGAAAAAAATTCCCTAGATTTTTTGGTGGAAGAAATAGAAAAAAATGAAAGAATTGGGATAATTAGCCCAGTGATTTTAGTGGGCGATAGCAAAAAAATTTGGTTTTCTGGAGGAGAAATTGATTGGTTCAAAATGAAAAGCCAGCATCAAGAAAAGGAACTTCAAAAAAATAATTTCAATACGGATTATATTTCCGGATGCGCAATGCTTATTCGGGCGGAAGTTTTTCGGCGAGCAGGACTTTTTGATGAAGATTATTTTTTATATTGGGAAGACGCGGACTTTTCTTTGCGGGTCAAAAAAGCTGGCTATAAATTGGCAGTTTGCACTTCCAGCCGAATTCGTCACTACGAAAAAAGCCAAGAAAAAAAAGCCAGTAAAAGTTATTGGCTGGTGCTTTCTGGGTTGATTTTTTTCAAAAAAAATTCTCCTTTATTTTTGAAACCGTGGATATTTTTGTATGTTAGATTAAGAAAAATTAAAAACTGGAAAGAGAGAAAGTGCGAAAAAACAGCCCTGAATGAAGCAGTGGGCAGAGCGTATCAAGATTTTAAGAATATAATTTGAGTTCCTAAAGAATTAAAATTTTTGAAAAATTTTAATTCTTTAGGAATTTAACATATTATGATATCAATTATAATTGTTAATTATCATAGTGAAAAATATTTAATCAAATGTCTTTATTCAATATATAAACATTCTTTTAAGGAAGATTTTGAAATTATTGTAGTCAACAATGATCAAAAAGACAAAATAAAAGAATTAATTCAAAAATTTCCTGAAGTTAAAATATATCAAAACGAAAAGAATTTGGGATTTGGCGCGGGGAACAATGTTGGCGCTAGGATTGCCAAGGGGGATATTTTGTTGTTTTTAAACCCAGATACGGAAATTATTTCAAAAAACATTGAGGATATTTTTTCTTTATTTCAAAAAAATGATAAGCTGGGCATTATTGGAAGTCAATTGTGGCTAGATGATAATAAGATTCAACCTTGGAGCGTCGGATATGAAATTAGCTTACTTAATCTGATAAAAAATAATTTAGGATTAACGAGTGGCCAAAATATTTGGCAAGCAAAAGAAAAAGTAGAAGCTGATTGGGTTTCGGGGGCAGCACTTTTCATCCGAAAGGATACTTTTGAAAAAACAGGTGGCTTTGATGAAAAATTCTTTATGTATTTTGAAGATATGGATTTGTGCAAAAGAGTGCGCGCGCGAGGAAATATTATTTTGTATAATCCAAACTTTAAAGTTAGACACATAGGTGGCAGAAGTTATCCGGAAAAAAACTTTCAAAAAAAAGATTATTATAAGGCGCAAGAATATTATTTTAAAAAACATAGAAATTTTTTCGAATGGCTACTGATTAAAATGTTGGGTAAATTATTTTATGCAAACCATTGAAGAATATTATTTTTTCGGTTTACCTGCCTCGCCGGCAGGCGGGTAACTCGGCCGTCGAATTTCTTGCCAAAACTTTCGCCCCCGGTCAACAGCTGATAAGCCAAAGTTTTGGAGAAATACGACATTCTCAAACAGGATAAATCTCAAAAATAATATTCTTCAGTGACTTATTATGATATTTAATTTATTTTTATTTTTATGCTTTTATCTGCCTTTTCAAATCGCGCTTAATCCGGCGGTAGGGGTTGATTTGGCTTCGCTAAGAATTTTTATTCTAGTTTTATTTTTTATTTGGATTTGTAATAAGATAAAAAATAAAGAAAAATTAACTTTTGATGTGCAGACAATGGCCATCCTTCTTTTTCTTTTTTTGAGTTTTGTTTCTTTGTTTTTTGCTCAAAATTATATTTGGGGAGCAAGGAAATTACTCTACTTGTTTTCTATTTTTCCCTTGTATTTTGTAGCGAAAGATATTCTAAATAATAGAGAGAAAGTTATAAAAACGCTAAAAATCCTAGTTTTATCAGGGGCACTAGTTGCGACTCTGGGAATTGTACAATTTCTTTGCCAATTTTTTTGGAGTCATGAAGAGATTTTGAATTTTTATTTGAATTTCGCTGGTCCAATTTTCTGGGGAGATAATTTAGCACAAATGGTAGCCAAATATCCCAGTTTGTTTGTGGGTATTTCCGGGGATAATTATTTCCGTTCGATTGCCACTTTTCCTAATCCTCATTCCTTCTCGATGTTTTTAGGAATAATATTTCCGCTTCCGATAATTTTGTTTTTTATTTCGAAAGAAAAATTTCTCTGGGCATTTTCTTTTGCTGTTATTTTTTTCGCTAATATTTTGACTTTCTCGCGGGGCGGGTATGTGGCAATTGCATCAGGATCGGCAATTTTTTTGCTTATTTTTTATAAAAGAATGGCGTGGAAACATAGAGTGGCGACTTTTTTCGGAATGATATTTTTTATTTTGATGTTTACTGTGCCTAGCCCAATTTCACAGAGATTTGTTTCCAGTTTTGATTCAGCGGAAGGATCAAATATAGGACGGCTTGAAATGTGGCAAAAGTCCTTAGAAATAATTTTAGAAAAACCCTTTTTTGGAACGGGTATCGGTAATTTTTCTTTGGAAGTGGATGATAAAATAAATTATCGAAATCCAATTTATGCCCATAATACTTATTTGGATATTGCGGTTGAAGAAGGGATTACGACCAGTTTGGTTTGGATTTTTATTTTGCTGATAACGCTTTGGAACTTTTGGATTTTTTCCCAAAAGGATATGATTTATAGCGGATTTTTTGTGAGCTTGATTATTTTTTCCGTGCATTCATTAGTGGAAACCGGTCTATATTCCCCAATCGTACTGGCGTTATTTCTTGTTGTTATTAATTTATATCCCAGATATGAAAAATAGGAAAATATTAGAAAACTTAATTTACTTAGCGATATTTCTCATTCCGCTATATTTAGTCAGAATAAAAATTGGTTTTTTGCCAACCAATGCTTGGGAAATAATAATCGCGGGAATTTTTTTGCTATGGTTTTTTTCTGACAAGGGAAAAAAGATAAGCGGAGAATTTTTTAAAAAATATAAAAAATATATTGGAGCGACGAGCTTGATTTTTGTGGGAATTTTAACAGTTACTTTTTTTTCCGGCAATAGTACAGTATCTTGGGGAATAATAAAAGGCTGGTTTTTGGTGCCGATACTTTTTCTTTTTCTTGTGGGGAAAATAATTCCCAAAGAAAAACTGACCAATGTTTTTAGCGTTTATTTTTTTTCGGCAGTTGGTGTGGCTATTGTTTCACTGGGATATTATGGGCTAGGTTTTTTAACTTACGACGGTCGTTTGGCTGGCATATTCAATTCGCCAAATTATCTGGCGATGTATTTGGCGCCGGCGATTATCATTGTGCTAGAACAAATTAAGGTGGAAAAAAATAAAAATTACGCCATAGGTTTTGGTTGGATAATTATTTTAGGCACTTTTTATCTGACTTATTCTTATGCGGGATGGTCTTCAGTAGCAGTGAGTTATATAATTTTAAGCCTAATAAAAAATAAAATTGAAATGAAAAAAATTATCCTAGTTATGATAATTATTTTTGTATTTTTATTGTCCCAGTGGAATAGCAAGAAAATGACGGATTTATTATTTTCTGATACAAGATCTTCTTTGGCTTCTCGAGTGATGATTTGGAAAGCCTCAACAAAGATGCTGGAAAATAATTTTATCTTTGGTATCGGACCAGGGAATTTTCAAAAAAATTATTTAGAATATCAAAAATTTTATCCGCCTTATTTGGAATGGGCAGTGCCACACCCAAATAATTTATATTTAGCTTTCTGGCTTTCTGGCGGAATTCTAGGCCTGGTGGGTTTTTTGAGTCTGGTGTTTTTTTGGTTAAAAGATATTTTTGTAAAAATAAAAACAGAATCGAATGAAATTCTGTTTATAACTTTAGGAATTATGCTGATTATTTTGCTTCACGGAATTTTTGATACGACTTATTTCAAAAATGATCTGGCGATTATCTTCTGGTTGAATTTTTTGGTGCTGAAAGACTAATCTGGAGACAACTTGGAGACTAAATCTCCAATTGGAGATTTAGTCTCCAAGTTGTCTCTTCTACAAAACTATTTTGTATAATTTCCCATCTTTTTTGTTGACGAAAAAAATCAAACTTTCATCAGTGCTGGCGAAAAAATCGGAGGCGTCAAAAGAATCCGAGATGTCTTTTGTTTCCAGCAGGCGGGTTTTTTCGCTCGTAGTAATGTTGATTTTCCAAAAAGTGTCGGTGGTGGTGAATTTTCCCAGTTTATAATCATTAGGCAAAATTGAATTGTCCGGAATGTTTCCTGGCAGAGCGCAATAAATATTTTCGTTGTCTTTTGACCAAAGACATTTGGAAACAAAAGTTGGTAGTCCCAGATTTTTGTATTCTCCACCGTTGTAGTTCATTACTCCTAGTTGCATTTTAGTTCCGCCTTGGGCGTCTGTTTGGCTAGTTAAAACTCGGTTGCCAGATTGATTCCAAAGATAATCCGCACCGAAGTAGTTTTGAGATAATGTTTTTGTATTCTCGCCGATTAGAGACATAGACTGAAAAAGAGTGGGATAATAAGCATCGCCGTTATTCCAAAAGGAAATAAGTCCGGACAAGGGAATTTGGGAAAAAACAATTTTATCGTGAGGCAAATCAAGTAGTTTTTTCCAATTACTTCCATCTGGAGCGGAAATGTTGAGTGAACCCCGGTTGTTTTTTGAATCGAAATATTTGTAAATTATTCTGTCGGAAGATGCAAGCCAAGAAGTGCAGTTAATATTTTTGTTTAAGGATATAAGTTGGTCTTTGGGGCGATCAAAAAGCAAAAGATAATCTGTTTTATGATTTTGTCCGATTTCAAGGAGAGCTTTTGATTTATCTGGAGACCAAATTGCTCCAATGAGATTGATAATTTTTTTAGTAGTGAGTTTTTTAGTAGTTTTTCCAAAAAAATCAATTTCTTTCAGTTCGCCGGAAAGAGAATAATACCAAATAGAATTTTCATCCGGAGAAAGAACGGGGGAAAGAACGGATTCTTGAGAAATGACGGAAATTTTTGCTTCAGGGGCAGGTTTATCGTCTGGATTTTCCAAAGAAGAGGGTGGATTTTTTGCAATTGACGACTTATTTTCCACTGGCAAATTTTTTTTGAAAGACAGCATATAAATACCCCAAAAAAGCGTGGAGAGAAAAAGAAAAAACAGAGATAAAAAAAATATTTTTTTAAGAATGGACATAAAAATTTATTTATTTGGATCAGCAGTGCTGGTTGTATCGCAAGAGAAAGTATACCAATTTTCTTGTTCGATGTCTAAGTTTTTAATATCATAGGCAAGAATCCACATTACGGAATTGACAATCAGCCAAGCACCCAAAACTATAGTAAAGCCTGTGAGACTGGTGGCGAGAAAGCTTTTGGCGCGTTTCATCATTTCTTCGTCTCCGGAAGAAATGATATACATCACTCCCGCAATGAAAATTCCCACCGCAGCGACAGTGATGAGGATAGTTTTAAACCAAGAAAAAATATTGAAAATTCCAATAATAAGGTGGCAAAGCGTGCAAGGAGCCATTTCTTCCGCTTTTCCTTCGTTTAATCCACAAGGCACAAGTCCAGCGGAATAAGTCGAAAAAACTGGCAAAAAAATTCCAATAAATAACAAAAAAATAAGGAGTTTTATTTTAGTTGACATAAGATTTTTTTATTGACCTTTATATATCCCATTACCTTTCCACGCGTAATGGATTGATTCATCTAGTTCTTGTGGGTCATAACAACATTGAAATTTTAAACTTCCTGGACAATCTACACTTGGGGCAAGAGAGCCACTACCGCTTGTGCCATAGCCACTATTATAGCCAGCAAAAATTTTGACAGGATCATCATCATGATTTGATGCATTATCTTTTATATATTTGGCGGCTGCTTCTATGGACGCAGTATTATTTGAAACTAGTTCTGAGCAGGAAATTCCTGCTGTATCAGGTTTGAGTTGCATTATCCCACAACATTCTGCTGACGAATTTTCTGCATTTGAATCTGTTCCACAAGATGATTCTAATTGGGCTATTGTTCTTAATATTTCTTTTGAAACTCCATTAACATCATTAGGAATTAAGTTTTTGCAAGTAGAACTGGCGCTTATTGTTGGTGATTCAGAGAAATCAATAGGAACTTTAGAAGTTGGATCTGGGCAAGCGGCATTATAACCCGCATATTCGCTTGTGCCGGTAGTTCCTGTTTCGCCAGTGGTAGTACCACTAGTTATTGATTTAAATTTCACTAAATCTGGATTAATTGTCCAAAGTAGAACATAAGAAACTAGGGCTAAAATTAGTCCGGCGATGGCATCGAAAATAACTCCTTTGGCTTTGCCGGTTTGGGCGGTGTTGCCGGCGGAAGTGAGATACATATATCCGCCAATCATAATCATAAACATCGCCGAAACTCCAATAGCGCCAAGGCCAAATTTATAAATGTTCATCAAATAGGTCGGAAAATCAGCCGGATCCTCAAACCCCGGAATTTTTTCCATCGGAACATATGTATCCGCTGCCAAACAAAAAGCAGGAATTAAATTTAAAAATAATAAAGCTAGAAAGAATATTTTAATTTTTGTTTTCATTGGGTTTGTTTTAGTTTTTAGTTTTCTTCTCGCGAATTAATTGGTGCGGAGAATGAGAAAATCAATTTAGTGGTGAATAAAATTAGGGAAATGGTAAGGATTATTCGCAGAAGAAAAGCGAGATAACTGGGAACAGAGGAATAGACAGAAGCGAAGATTTTTTTGGCCGGTCCTTGAGTAATTTCCTCGGCATCCATCATAGTGATGATAGCTTCATCTGCAATGGTTTTTTCGTAAAACTGATTATAAGTCACGCCCCAAATATCTTTGAGCGCTTTTTTCACTAAATTTTCTTGAGTGTAAAGAGTGCCGACTGTTATATTATAGCTTTCCCCTCGAATTTCTTTGGGAGGCAAAGTGAGAATTCCTTCGCTATCAATTGTAAAGCCATATAGATCAGCATTGGAAGCAGAAATATTTTGGCCGTCGATATTCCAGCTATAACTTTCTGGCGAAGCAGAAAAGCCTGTAACTTCCGCTTCCAGTTTGATGTCAGAATCATTTCGTGCCCAAAAATTAAGTTTGCTATAATCGGTAAATTCTTGGCTATTTACATCAAAATATTTGCCTAAAACATTTCGATGGCAAATATCACTAGAATTGGTTTTTGGACAAACATCATCAACAAAATTAATCTCAATTTCTGGATCAACGACTTTGAAAATTTTGGTCAAATTTATTTTTTCTCCTTCTGCGCTGGTAGCAGTAAAGCCGATAGTATATTGCTCGCCGATTTCTTTGAGAATTGGAAAATAGGCGGTGTTAGTTTGTTTTTCTGGATTACAATTATCAAAAAAACAAAAAGAATAAGAGATTGGCTTACCGTCAATGGTCCAAAGAAAATCTGTTATGCCGGACGGAAAATTATCTTCGTCCTCTGCTGGAAAAGACAAGCCAATTATTTGACTTTTTGTTACGGGACAAATCGCTCTATCTATATTATTTGTTGTGCAAATTTCTTCGTCTAGCTTAAGATTTACTCCGGAAGGATTTTCCTCAACAGAACGGATAGAATCTGTTTCGGCCAAAACACTGTGGGTGCTTATTTGGTCATTTGCATCCATAGAAATAATGGGGATGATAATATCTTGTCGGCTGGAGCGTGGATATTCTTCGCCGACATTTTCCGTGACCGTCAAAAGAATGCGCAGATATTTTTTTGGTTCATTTAAAGCTAATTTAAATTTGAAAGTATCAATGCCTAGTCCAGTTGTCTGGGTGGATTCTTTCAAATCTGATTTTAGCAAAGGAGTTCCCCAGTCATTAGGATTCACTTCATCACTGGAAAAAACCTGCCAGTTGTATTGCAAATAATTATTATCTTTGGCGTTAGGAATAGAAGATTGGATTATCAAAGTGTCTCCGCTTTCGCCAGAAGAATCATTGATTGGATTGGTGGGAGAATAAGAAAGGCTGATATCAAGTTTGTCGCTTCCAGCGCTATTTTCTTGGGGAGAAACTAATGCGTCGTAAAGAAAATCGTTAAGATCAGAAGGTTTTTCTATAGATCCGATATCGTCATTACTAATATCAAAGTCTCCCACCATATTTTCTATTTCAGCTGAATTGGAAACCTCTGTTTCATCGCTTATTATGGTGGTTGGATCAGCGGAATCTGTTACTACTGTTTGAGTGGTAATGGTCGTTTCAATGGTAGCTATTTCATTGACAATGTTTGATAATTCTTCAAGAGTGGTGACGGTGACAGTTGTTGTTTGACCGACTTCTGGAGTATCTTCAGTAATAGTAGTGGTAGTGGTAGTTTGGGGATAATCATTGCCAATATTATTATCAGCATCAAGAGTGTAATTTCCTTTGTTCATTGCCCACATAGTTTTATATGAAGAGTCTTCAGTTTGGGTTGGTTCGGTGGAAATTCCTTCCACTACTACGCCGACCTTGTCGCCTTTTTGATAATTCCAAGAAAAGGTCAAAACGCCCAGTCCGGCAACATTAGCTTCATCGGAATGGCCCAAATTGGCAGTGTCATTGCTGTTGGGATCAGTATGCCAGAATTTTTCTTCATCTCTGCCAAAATCATCATCGCCGGTTTCTTCATCTAAATCAATTTGGTTGCCGTCTTTATCGATAAAATTTTCATATTCAGCGTGAGCAAAAAGATGCTGTTCTGTTTTATTATCACCGCAACTTGGCAGAGCATATTCTTCTCCTGTTTTTATATCATGAACATAACAATATGCCGTCTTACCTTCTTGATCATTGCCACCGGAAAAAGCATCATAACTATCATTGTTGCTGTCAGTACTGGATGAATAGTCAACACTAGTATAATCAAACCCGCCATTAACAATGATTCTCATAGCTTTTATTTTGTAATCTTCTATATCAACTTCGCCGTCATTATTCAAATCACATTCTGAATTATATGTATAATCATCGTCATCTGTTTCCTCATCAGTGCAATTTGCTGTTTTTAAAAACCAAGTGTAATACAGTTCTTCTGGATTGTTGAGAAAATAGCTGGGAGAAGCGGTGACAGTTACTTTCTCCCCTTCGTCTGGATTAGCTGGATTGAAAAAAAGCGTAACTTGGGGAGGAGTCTTTTTTTTGTTGGCGACATTGAAAGTTTGGGCGCCGTATCTCACTTGCTCTTTGTCCACGCCGAGATCGGAAAAAATTTTATCTATAAATTCAGTAGGTGATTGGACGCCCATAATTTTGTTTACATCAATAGCCCAAGCAGTGCTGATTGGAGAAAGAAACAATGTAAGGATAAGTAAAATGTGGGAAAGAATATTTATTTTTTTGGTTTTTTTATTTTTCATTTTAAATGATAAATTATAAAACTATCTAAAATTAAAATTGACAGTAAGGAAAAAATCCAAGAATAAAAAATTGATCGGCTCTTATATACAATTATACCAGAAGTTAGAGAAATTACGAGAGTGGGCGCCATTTGCCAAAAAGAATTTTGTGAGATTAGAAGTATCACTCCTACAAAAATAATAAATTGCAAAAAAATCGCCAAAAGGCCAATTTTTCTAGAAAAATAAAGTAAAATAAAGCCTCGCCAAAAAAATTCTTGGATAAAAACAAACATATTAGCCACTAAAATCTCATAAAACAGGAAAATCCAAAAGTTATGCACAATATAGGAGGAAAGAAGATAATTGTGGTTAAAATCGGTAAACTGATAAAGAAGATAAAAAATTATCAGATTGACAAGAAACATCAAAGCTCCCCAAAAAAATCCAATTTTTTTGTCATTTAATACCAAACCTAGTTCCGATATTTTTCTTTTTAAAATTAATTTATAATAAAGAATCGGAATAATAACTAAGAAAAAAATATTGCTCGTGAAAAGTTGGGCAGAATTTTTTGTTGGAAAAAAAACAGATAAAGCTAGACAAAAAACAATCACCAAAGAAGTGATGACAGTTTCTTTATTTTCCAGCAGAAAAGAGGATAGATTTTTTTTAGGATAATGTTGCATGGTTTTTTGGAAACTTTGGAGACTAAATCTCCAATTGGAGATTTAGTCTCCAATTTCCAGTTAAGCGTAGCTTTCTTGGGCTTGCATTTTTTCTTGGTTCTTTCTTCTTTTGGATAAAATTCTAAGATAAATCATAATTACAGTGGCCATTGTAACAGGTAGAAAATCTATACCGGGTAGAAGTTCTATGCCAGCTCCGCCAAAAAGTATCAGTAGTATCCAGAATCCTCCCCCTCCGCCCGACATAATGGTCAAAAGGATCATAAAGCCGATAAAGATAAAAATCAGAAAGGTCATAATTATTACAAGAAAATAACCTATGCCAGTTAAGGAGATTAAATCGAGTAAATCCTTAAATCCGGCAGCACCAAGAGCGACAAAAATAGCCGAATCGGAAAATTTCATTTGGGAAATCGGTGGTAGAATTTTTTTGGCTAAATTTCCCAAAGAACGGCGGGGTTTTTGGGGCGATTTTTCTTTTTCTGAATCACTCGCCTCTTTTTCTTTTTCAGCTTGGTCAGTTTGCCGTTCATTATGAAGATTTTTTTGTTTTTGTGGGTCGTAAGACATAGTTTTACTAAATACGAAATAAACGAAATACTAAAATTATTTTAAATTAACTATTCTTTTAAAACAGGCACCTTTTTTGGTAAAAGTAAGTATTATTCCGAGCTTTAAATGCGTGGCTCTAAGATACCTATAAACTTGATCTATATCTTTTTCAGAAATGAAATCCTTTTGTTTTATTTTCAAAACAATTTTATCAAAAAGCAAAAAATCTAAAATATAAACTCCCAAAGTTTCATCCTTGTATTTCAAATTGTATCGCAACTGTTCTTTAAATTTAAAATTTCTTTCTTTAAAATTAGTTGCTAGCGCTTTCTGATAAATATTTTCTTTATGACCAAATCCTAATTTCTTAAAAACATCGAAAGCTATTCCCATTATTTCATAACATTCATCAGCATAAATCAAATCAATTTTCTTTATCATCTTTAGTATTTAGCTTATTTCGCCAGCCTCGCGTCGACGAGCAATCGTCTTGCGAGTCGAGGCGGGTATTTAGTAAAACTTATTCTTCTTCCAACTCTTTCTTAGCTTTTTCAATTTCCAGTAGTTGCGAGGGATCGGTGGTGATTATCTGGTCTTCGGAATAGGAAGCGACAACCTTAATGGCGACATGTTTGGTGCCGGCGAAAAAAATTCCTTCTCCTACATTTGATTCTAAAAGCAAAAATTTTTCTTGATCGGTCAGGTAAAAGGTTTCACTGATGACATCAACAGCGGCTGGTGATTGTTTCAAAAGCAGTTGAATAGAGGAATTTGTCACAATCGCTTTACCATAGCGAGAACTCAAAAAGTCATTAACATCTTGAGTGACGGTGGTGAGGCCCGTATAATATTTTCGACATCGTTTAGCAATACCGAACATAAAAGAAGCGGCGTCATCATATTTCATCATTACCCAAGCTTCATCCGCCAAGACAATTCTTTTTTTGAGAGTGGTGCGCATTTCATTCCAGATAAATTGCATCACAATATACATCGCAATTGGTCGAAGTTCTTCTTCCATATCGCGGATATTGAAAACCATCATTTGATTGTCCACGCTCACATTGGTGACATTATTAAGAAAGCCAGAAAAAATTCCCTCTGTATATTTTTCCATTCGAATGGCCAAATTTTCTCCGCCATCCATACTGCGCAAAATTTGATACAAATCAGACATTGTCGGATAAGATTCTTTGGAAAGAGCATTGAAATCAGTTTGAGGAGAAATGTCGCGGACAGCATAAGTTTCTTTGATGGCTCGGCCCAAGATTGAATCTTCTTCGGGGGTGATGTTGCCCAGCATAATATGCAGTAGCCCCAAAAGATTGGCGATGTTGTTGCGAAGGACATCTTCAGGATCCTCGTCTTCTTTGATGTGCGGAAGGTCAAATGGGTTGAGATGATTATTAGAATTGAGGGAAATTTTTATAAAAGTGCCATTGACAGTTTCGCACAAATGTTTATATTCATTTTCCGGATCAATTATGATCACATCCGTTCCCATCATTAGTGAGCGCAAAACTTCCAATTTTATCGTATAACTTTTTCCAGCACCAGATTTAGCAAAAACTACCATATTGGCATTTTCCATTTTGAAACGGTCAAAAATAATCAAACTATTGTTATGGCGATTTATGCCATAAAGAATGCCTTCATTGGAAGAAAGGGTGGAAGAAACAAAAGGGAAAGTGGTAGAAAGCGGAGCGCTGTTCATACTATTTCCAATATCCAATTCGTCATTTGCCAGCGGAAGAGTGGAATTGAAGCCTTGTTCGGATTTGAAAATGGCCGGCTTAACATAAACCAGTTGGGCTTCCAAAATTGCTTCGATGGAACGGGAGATGTCGGATAATTCTTTTTCATTTTCACCGTAGGCAGTGATGTAGAGCCCAAAACGGAAAAACTTTTCCGTGCCTTGCTGGAGATTACTTCGCAATTCATCAATATCTTGTTTGGCTGTTTCCAAGGCTGGGTCGTTGATCATCCCTTTTTCTTGTTCAATGTGAATTTGGGATTCAACACGGGTAGCATTTTTTTTGAGATCTTTCAAAATATCATAAGTTTCAATGGGGTGGATGAACATTGAAATATCAATCGGTAGATCAATGTTTATAATGGGAGAAAACCAATTACTGTTGAGAAATCTTGGATAAGCCACCACAAAAATAGTTTGTGCTAAAGTTTCTCCCACGCGAATAAATCTAGGCATTATTTTTATCGCAGCCGGTGCCAAAAGATCATTGAGACGAGAAACGCCTTCTTGATAATATTTTTCCGACTCCAAAATTTCATTTTTCGGCTTAGCCGGCTTGACGGGTGCGTTGGAGGAAGGAGTGTTTTTTTTGAATATATTTAACATAATTTCTTTATGAACTACGAAATGAGCGAAATACTAAATTTTACTAAATACTAAATAAACTAAATACTAAAAAAACAATTCTTTCGTATTTCGCTTATTTCGTATTTAGTAAAGGACTATTTCGTTAGTTCTAATTTACTCACATCTTTCAATCCGGTGGCGTTGAAAATTTCCGGATTGTATGAATCAAATAACAATTCAATTAGTTCTTCAGTCTTGAGGGGAACAATGCGCAGACCGATGCCAGACAAAGCGGCGATGATGTGATCAATTCTTTGGAGGAGTTGATTTTTATAAGTTTCAAAATTCTCTCTTTTTTCTAAAATGTTTTTTTGGGGGTTCCATAAACTGCCAATGTTAGAGAAAAAACTTTTTTTTTTATTTTCAATCGGTGAAAATGGCACGATGATGTAGAAATTTTTTTCCATAATATCCGAGCCCTTGACTAATTGTTCAATGAAATTTTTATACTCGCTAAGTTGAAGTCGGAGAAGTTCGCTAGATTGAGTTTTTTCTTTGCTAGTGATAAATTCAAAATAATTTCGCATATCTAATTTTCTTGAGCTGATCAAAATTTGCACTGGAAAATCGACGGAGTTGAGAAAATTTTGATATTGAGAAATGATAGCTTCTTGTTCGTCAGTGGATTTTAGATCAAAATTTATAGCGGACACAGCCAAAATGGAACGCAGAGCGCCCGATTTCAAAACAATCACATCATCTTTCACTTCGGCTACATCCAAATATTTTTGAGTAGGTGAAGATGATGGTTCGGTGGAGAGTTTTTTTGAGTGTAGAAATTCCATAAATGTTTTACTAAATACGAAATAAACGAAATACTAAATTTTACTAAATACTAAGTTTTACTAAATACGAAATAAACGAAATACGAAAGAATTTTTTAGTATTTAGCTTATTTCGTATTTAGTAAAGCCTATTTCTGATTTAGTCTTTTCGCCAATTCTTCTAATTTTTTATTATCTAAAACTTTTCTTTTGACAATAATTTCTTCGGTTGTTTTTTCAGTTTTTTTGACTGCTTTCATACTATCATAATATCGCTTCCAAACATAGATTTTTGGTTTTAGAAAAAAATTTACGCCTGACATCAAAAAATTCAAAAGGGGTTGGTTGTACGGTCGGTAAAATGCCAACGCACCAAAAATTCCCAGTGTGATGAAAGCCAGCGGAAGAAAAGTGGAAAAAGTGAGCGTGCTCCAGAAAATCAAAAGCAAAACGCCGGCAATGCCCAGCCAGCCAAGTTGCTTGGCGGTAAGTGGACCAACAATCTTATCTTCGATGTCGATGAATTGTGGGACGTTAAATAACATTTTATTGTTTTACTAAATACGAAATAAACGAAATACTAAATTTTACTAAATACTAAGTTTTACCAAATACGAAATAAACGAAATACGAAAGGATTTTTTAGTATTTAGCTTATTTCGTATTTAGTAAAGCCTAGTTTTTTAAATTGACAACATTTCCCGGCGGGACTGGGTCATGGCGGAGTTTTTGGGAGGAGATATGTAAGGGTTCGGGACCTTGAGGCGTTTTTTGCTGTTGGATAGTTTGTTTTTCATAAGGAAATTTTTGTGGAGAACTGAAACTCAAATTGGCGGTGTTTCTTTTTTGGGTGGCTGTTCTTTCTTCTTCGAAAATATCTTTGGGTTGAGTTGCTTGTGGTTTGGCATTATATATTTCTTGAAAGGGAGATTTTGGTTGCGATAAAACAGAATTATTATTGCTCGTTGTTCGTTGCTCGTTGATTATTGTTCTTTGATCATTGATTCTTGCTCGTTGTTCATTGTTTATTGTTCTTTGAATATTGTTCACTGTTCCTTGTTCACTGTTCCTTGTTTCGTGTCTCGGGAAAATTATTTGGCTGGTGTTGATGTTGATGTCCACGGGTGAGTTTTCATCATAAGCTTTCAAAAGATAGGAAAGCTTTTCTCGATCCATGGAATTTAGCAGTCGGGCATTTTCGTTTCTAAAAAGATATGTTCCACGATCCATGGCGCTATGCGACTCATAGCCAAGACTAAAAGTATAATCGGAAAGCCAATTATTGATCGACGGCCGGACCGGTTCTGGGAAATTTTTTAGCTTAATTTTCGCCGAAGTAAGTAGTTGTTCGCCAAGAGGGGGGAATTTTTGAATGGCGCTGGAAAGGGGTAATTTTTCCAGCTGGGCTTGGTAGGCTTTTTCTTGAGAATCATCGTTGATTATTTTTTGGATAATAACTTCAGATATTTTTTGCGCCGTGGCAAAATCAACATTCATTTCTTTGGATAATATCTGCGGAAAATCTTGTAGTTGAATTTCTCCAAAATAAAAACTGCGAATAGCCCGGGAAATTTTTCTTGATGATTCAATAGATAAGGAAAAATTTAAACATAGTTTTCTTATTGTGATAGCTATATGTTCTGAAATTAACAAATCTTTATTATCTTCTGAAAGCAGATCAAATTTCTCCCATCTTTCTAAAATTTCTTCACTAGAATCATCTCTCCCAGTATATTTAGAAACCATCATAGGAAAATAACAACTTCTAATTATTTTTGTTTGAGTATCTAACATTATATTTTTTTTAAATATTTTGTTTATTTATTTCTTCTTGTGCTTTTCTTGCTCTTTCTTTTTGTATGTCTTCATGTGATTGTTTGAATTCATTTTCATTATCCATTCTTTCTTGATTTTTTTGTTTCATTTCTCTTTGAATATCTTCATTGCTTCTAGCGGATTGAGATGTTTCATCGCTATTTCTTTTTTCAGTTGGCGCTAAACCCGCATCAGCCCATTGTTTTTTATTGACGCCTTTTAGATTTTTGAAAATATCTTGATGAGTGGGGTAATGTGACGCAATATTTTCTTTGATATATTCTTTGACAAATTCACTTTCTTCTAATGGCTTACCCTTTTCGTCTTTTGGCATTAGATTTATTTGAGAAGCCCATTTCTTATTATCAAGCTTATCAAAATGTTCATTGTAAATGTCTTGTTTTTCATTATAATTAAGAGGTTTTCCTGTTTTTTTCTCTTCCTCCTCAATTTTAGCTTTAGCAACAAAGTTAATATGTTTTTCTTTTGCTTTATCATCAAATATTTTTTTGAAAACAGGATCATTGCCGATAGCTGTGGAAGCTTTTTTGAATTGTTCATAACTTTCAAAACTATGATTTTCAGCTATTTCTAGAGCAGCAGCTTTTTGTTCTGTTGGATTCGTACTTTCCAATTTTTTATAAACAGAATCTTTATCAATAGCGCCTTGATCTTTCCAATCTTTTCTAAGTTTATTTGCTCTTGTTCTTTCTAGTTCAACTTTAGCCTCTGTCCAACCCTTTCTACCATCTTTAAATACTCCACCAAATTTTGCTTCTCTTGCTTCTTGTGCGTCAGATCCGCCATAAAGAGGCACTTTTCCACCAAATAATTTTCCAGTTTTTCTGAAATTTTTCCAGCCCGCTTGTGCTCCACCTGGGATACCAGACATTTTAGCAACTTTCCAAGGTGCTCCTGCTGTCCACTTCCCTGCCCCTTTCATGAACCCTTGCGCTTTGCCGACGACCATGCTGGCGCCGGCGATGCTCATTGATTGAGCGACACCGAGACCGAGCCAAAGAAGGACGATCGGGATGGCAAAAAAAGACATATTAGCAATTAATTCTGGAATTGTTGAATTTGCGGTGGCGATTTTTTCCATAGTAGCTGTTCCTGTGCTTCCAATCTCATTCATTAAATATGATGCAATATACATCATAAAAAGCATCACTGGTCCAAAAAAAGCATAACTGAAAAGTTTCTTCCACCAGTCACTGGCATAAGAAGAAAGTGGTGGAATGGCAGTGCCGACAAAAGCCAGCGAAGAAAAAACAATTAAAATTGCCAAGGCAATGGTGCGAATAAGGAAAAGAACGGAAATAGTCAAGATAGTTACGGTGAAAATAAAAACAAAAATAACGGCTGCAAGTAGAGCTGTTCCGGCATTGCCTAGATTTTGATAAAGAATTCCCGGTAATTTAGCGGCACTGGCAAAACCAACCATTATTTTTCCATCTTCAATGGGAATATCTAAAGCGCTGGCAAAATAAAACATCATCATATTGGAAATATCGATGATAAATCGAGAAATTGGGAAGCTAAAATTGACTAAAAGCGCCATAAGGACAATCATTAATAGTGTTTTTTTGTAGCTGTATTTGTCAATTTGAAAAACGGTGGCAAAAGCGGAAAAAAGCAAAAACATAATAAAGAAAACATTTAGCGTATCGCGCACTAATGTCCAAGCGTTGTAAATTGCTTTACTACTAAGAATAGTAGTAATGTTATCAGGAACCATTATCCAGCCAAAGAGAGCACTAGCTAATTGCATTAGCCATATAAAAAAATTAAGAAGCATAAGGAGAGAACAGTCTACTGGGTGGGATACCCAATCTGTGCCGGAACAAGAGGTGGATTTTCCAGATGTCGGTACTGTTTTGGTAGGACTAAAATCGCCAGCTTTATCAAATAAACAATACTGTTGTGTAAAATAACCATCACCTTTAGCTATTAAATCTTCATTGCATTCATTTTTTGTTGGATTTTTACATATGTCAAAACATTCACTAGATTTAATTCCTTCTTTTTTATAGCCAAAACTATCTAGAGGTGTATACCATGAACATTTATAAGAACAATCACCAATATCATCTGCATCATCTGCCTTTGCCTTCTCCCCTTTCCCAAACCCAAAACCAAACACTAGAAGAAAAAAGATTACTAGGAATATTTTATAGGTATTTGTTTTTATGTGGGTTTGTTGAGACATGTGTATTATGGAATTTTCAATTTTCAATTTTCAATTATTGCATAGAATTTATTATTTTTTGGAAAATCATAGTAAGCTCTTGACATTCTTTCCAGAGAATTCTTATTTCTTCTTTTCTTTCAGGCAGACATTCTGATGACATCCTTAGCCAATGTTTTGTTTCTTGACATTCTTTTTTACAGATAAAAATTTTATTCTTAAAATCTTTTTTAGAACTGGCATTATTAGCTTCGCAATAATTAGCGCCAATACTTGTTCCCGATCTTATTAGTTGGTTTAAGATTGGTTTTGTTATAATATCTTGTTGAGATGTTTTACAAAATTTTATGATTTCTATGCCGAAATCTCCAGTTCTTTTTTCTAAATCGTATTGTTTTGAAAATTTTATCATTGAAAAATGAAAATTGGTTGAAAATTGTAAATTGATAATTGTAAATTGGAATTTTTTCTAGTTGCTAAATCTCGCTCCTGGGCCGTCTTCCTCAATGGCGCTGTTGACACTGGAATTGTAGCGACTTTGGGAGGAGGAATTTTTGGAGATTGATCTTTGAACACTGGAAAATCCTTGGGTGATGGAACGGCTGATCATTTGGGAAACTAAAGAAGAAACTAATTCAGAGATACTAGAAGCAGAAGCAAGGGCTTTATTAGGTATGTCTTGAACATTGGCCATTGTTTCTTTGACTAAAATACCGGGACTAGTTTCTGTACCGGGGAAACCTTGGTTGGCTATGGCTTTACTTTGAACTTCAAGTTTATTATTCTCAAAAACTTTTTGTTGTTCGGCCTGAACGGCTATATCAAAAGCCCATGGGTTATTCACGCCGGAAAGATAAAGTTCCATATTTTTCAAATTTCCACTGTCAAGCATTTGCGATGGGTCGCCTTCATAAGTAACTTGGGGAACATCCTCATCACTTAGCGGTTTGACAGATTGGCTAAGATCAGCGGAATAGTTGGCTGGACCGGTAAAACCTTCCGTGGAATAGCCGGAATAAGTATTTTTTCCACGCGTCATTTGGCTCACATAATCATTCATATAGATGTTGGTTTGGTTCATTGGCTCATTAATCAGATAATCTTCCCAATTAGTGATGAACACTGGCTGGCCGTTGTTGCCTTGTCCGGCTAGGTTGTCAATTTGAGAAATCAATGTGGTAATAGATTGTTGCCTTATACCACTCACAAGTGATTCAGTAATTAAATTCATTATTTCAGTTAGTCCGGTTTGGATGCCGGGATCTATTGCTGGCCAAAGAGCCGCTTGAGTTTTAGAAATATTAAAAAAACAAAAAAACACCAGTAAAAAAACAGTCAAGATTATTTTTTTTGCAGTTTTATGTTTAGAATAAAATAACATAGTAGTATATTTTTAGCTTCCAAAAATATCTCCATCAATGCCTTGATCTTCCAATCTATTTTGAACTTCTTTATCATCAATGCCATATTCTTCTAGTCGATTTTGAATTTCATTATAAAAATTATTGATACTTTCGACGAAACTTCCAATTTTGGAATAGTTAGATAAATTAGCCAGCGGGTCAGTTGGATCAAGTTTGATGGAATTTTTCAATTTTTGGGCATAAAGAGCGTATTGCAGAGCTTTGATTTGCGTATCGGCCATATCTTCCGGCACTTCCACTTCTTTCAATTGTTCATTGATTTTTTGTCCGCTTTCGCTCAAATCATCAAGAATTTCCGGATCTCCAGTTGTCAAAGCGGAAACGATTTTTTCGATCATTTTATTTAAAAGCAAAGCGGTGTCAGTGGAAGAAGTGAGCGGTTCTGGAGAGTTGCTAGCAAAAACGTAAAGGACAGAAACGGCATAGTCGGTGGCATCATCCTTTCTTCTTTCTGTAGCTTTTTCCTTACTTAAGTTACCATAATTTTGCTCTAAAATTTTGATATCCTCGCGGGAAATTTTGGGCAATTCATTTTCAAAATCCTGACCATCCATAACTGAATCGAGGATAGTCTGGATATCTTCCATTCCCATTTCTTGGTCTTCGGCAGTGCCTTGACTAGCGAGTACAGATATCTTTTGTGCCACTTCTTGAGTCAAATTTTGTTTTTCTCCGGAAGAATCAGAAATCACAGCAGTTTTTGTTTTGGCGGAATCGGAAAGTTTGTCCCCTGGGGCTTTTATTAGCGGATTATAGCCAGCGGAAACTTCCGCGCCGTCGGAATAACCATCATTGTCCGTATCCGGATTTTTTGGATTGGTGCCATAAGTTTTTTCTTCCGTGTCAAGCAGTCCGTCTTGATCACTGTCTAAAAAAACATTTTTTGTGCCATTGGGATTTTCCAAAGCGACGGCAAAAAAAGCCAAGTTTAAACACAATAAGCCCGCAAAAATTAGTAGCGTTGCATTGACATTTTTTAGTTTCATAATCTCGCTAAAATTATACCACAAAAAATAAAAATATAAAAACAAGTTCAGGTTGTGGATAAGTTCATCCCCCACCACTTTTAGCTTTGCCTATTTTAATTAAACTAATTAAGTCAGTCAAAAGGTTTAAGCTTACATTTTTATAAAAAAACTTACAAGCTAAAAGTGGTGGGGGGTGAACTGTACTTTTCCAAATTTTTTTGCTAGACTGGATGGGAATTATGAATAAACTGGAAAATTTCTTTATTAAGCTGGGAGAAAAAAGGGTCGGTCTTTCCACTTGGACACTGGGGTTTTTGGGAATGGTTTTTTTCCGTTGTTTTATTGAGCAATTTTTAACATTAGTCAAACCACTAGTACCTTATGAAGCGGTGATAGAATATATCCATAATTTTTACTTTTTTTCTTTAGCGATACTGCTAATTTGGCTTTTTTTGAGCGCAATTCTCAAGGAAAATCCCCAGAAACTTTCCGGCGTGTTGATTTATTCTTTGCTTTTCCTGACTTTTCCTCCGCTAATTGATATGATAAAAACGGGTGGAGAAGTTTATTGGAGTTTTTATCTTTTCAGCACTCCGCGAGATCTGTTTTGGCAATATGCCACGGTTTTTGGGCATTTGCCCAGTGCAATTGTTTATTTTGGTACAAAAATAATTTTTGTTGCCACTGTTGCGGTGCTGTTTTTTCTGGTTTGGTTTCGAACGAAAAGTTTTTTCAAATCTATATTTACAGCCTGGGCAGTTTATTCCATTTTGTTTTTTCTCGGCGCCTTTCCTTCCTTTTTTTATTATCTTTATAATTTTATTTTTGGTTCAAAAAAATTTTTAGATATAAAAGCTTTTGAAATCTTTGAATTTTTTGGTTCATTGGACAAGATGGCGGGGATAAATTTTCAAAACATCAAATACGCCGTAGCTTATCGACTGGATTTTATCTATTATATTGCGCTGGTAAGTTTATTGGCAATTTTATTTTATCGGATGGATAGCAAGAAATTTATCGCCGTGGTCAAAAATTTTCGTTATCCCCAGCTTTTTTACCATAGTGGACTGCTTTTTATCGGGTTAGCGGTGGGGGCTTGGAATTATCAGCAGAATTTCAAATTGGATTTATTTTCTCTTTTGGCAGTAGCCGTTTTATTTATTAGTGTTTGGCTGGCATGGAAAGCTTCGGTGGTGGTCAATGATCTTAATGACTTTACAATTGACGCAATTTCCAATCCCGAGCGCCCGCTTCAGCAAGGAATTTTTAGTCGAGAAGAATATGCGAATTTAGGCTGGGCTTGTTTTATTCTTTCGATTTTAGGCGGGATTTCAATCGGTTTTTCTTTTGCTGTGCTACTTATCACCTACCAAGTGGTTGCTTGGGTTTATTCCGCCCAGCCTTTCCGATTGAAAAAATTTCCGCTGGTAGCCACTTTTATCAGCTCTTTTGCTCTGCTTCTAATTTTATTTCTTGGTTATATTTTGATGTCGGATAATCAAACTTTTCATACTTTGTCGCCGAGAATTATTTTTCTAATGCTAATTGTTGGAACGATTTCTTTGTCGATTAAAGATTTCAAAGATATCGCCGGCGATAAAAAAGATAATATTTGGACAATCCCAGTTATTTTTGGAGAAAAAAAAGCTCGCCTAATCGTAGCTTCGGGAATTTTCATTTCTTTTATAGCCAGTGTTTTCTTCTTGAATGAACTGAAACTTTTTTGGTGGGCAATGTTTTTTGGTGGACTGGCATTTCTCTCTGTGGCTTCGCTAAAAATAAAACCGCGCCTAATATTTTGGCCGGTTTTGGGAATAATTTTTATTTATGGACTGGTGATGGTAAGGGTTTTGTTTTTTTAAATTTACGAAAGTACGAATTGAGCGAAAGTACGAATAAAAAAGAATAGGACTTACGTGCTTGCAGACACTGGATGTCCCTGCCTCGCCGGCAGGCGGGTTTCGGCTGTTACGGTCGCGAGACATCCAGTGTCTAAAACAGCAAGCGCGTAAGTCCTATAAAAATAAAATTAAAAAGGATTAGTAATTTCGTTAGATTAGTATTTTAGTAAATTTGTTAGTTTCTTCCAATCTTCCACTGACAATTCTTGCGCTCTTTGAGTCGGACCAATGCCGGCTTTTTTTAACTTTTCCTCAACTTCATATTTTCCGAGTTTTAAGCTACTAGAAAGATTATTGACCAGTGTTTTTCTTTTAGCCGAAAATCCCGCCTTAACTATTCTAAAAAACTTCTTTCTATTTTCCTCCTCTCCCCTAGGGAGAGGATGTCGCGTACTCGCGACAGGAGAGGGAAACGGCGTAATTTTTATCACCGCGCTGTCTACTTTCGGCACCGGAAAAAAACTTTTTTTATCTACATAAAAAAGAAGTTCTGGCTTAGCACAGTATTGTACGCTCACAGCGAGAATACTCATTTGTCCTACTTGCACGCAAATACGCTCGGCCACTTCTTTTTGCACCATCAAAATCATTTCACTTGGCGGAAACTGCGTTTCTAAAAAAAGTTGAATGATGGGCGAAGTGATATAGTATGGAATATTGGCAACGACTTTATATTTAATTTTGTCCCCCGTAGAGACGCAGCACTGCTGCGTCTCTACCTTAAGTATTTCTGGTAAATTTATTTTCAAAATATCAGCATTTATTATTTCTATTTTTTTACTATCTTTGTATTGTTTTTTTAATTTATTAGCCAGAATATCATCAACTTCAATAGCCAAGATTTTGCCGGCATTTTCAATTAATTTTTTTGTGAGCATGCCTTCGCCCGGTCCGACTTCAATCACAAAATCATCCGCTTTCAAATCAGCCGAAGCAATTATTTTTTCCAGTACTTCATTGTCACGCAAAAAATTTTGTCCTAATTTTGTTGGCATAAGGATAATTTTTAATTTTTATAATTTTTAATTTTATAAATAAATCTTAATTTTTAAACATTTAAAAATTATAAAATTTTAGTTAAGTATTTCTTCAACTTTTATATTATGAGCGATACCTTGTCCGAGATTGGCTATTTTTTTGAAAGAATTGTAGCTTAGATCAATTATTCTTTCGGGTGATTGAGGACCATAATCATTAATCTTAACTATGGTGGATTTCCCATTATCTAAATTAGTAACCTTAGCATAACCACCTCTGGAAATTGAACGACTAGCGTTGAGTTCTCCCCAGCTAGAAGCATAAAAACTAGCATGTCCTCGTTGAGCTTTTCCGAATTTCATATAAGTGCCTTGAATTTCAATTTGAGATATAGGATCTTGGGTGATTTTTTTCTCAAGCACAACGCGCGAAATTTCTTTTCCATTTTTATAAGTTATTTTATAAAGAATTTCTTCTACTCCCTTTTCTCCTTTTTGTTCGATTTTTTTTTCTCGCCAACCAAGTTTGGAGTCTTCTTTAAAAATTGTTTTGAAATCTATTTCTTCTTTCTCAATTTTTTCTTCAATGTTTATTCTAGTCACGATTATTTCTTCATCCTTTGGTGGTGGTGCAGATAAAGTGGGAGAAATTTTATCCAATCGCGTAAGGATAATATTATTTTCTTCAAGAACACTGGAAATATTTTTAGCGAGGGTATAATTTTTAATAGTTTTTCCGTCAACTTGAATTTTTATTTTTACTGCTCGCAGAATTTCAATATTTATTCCGGAAAAAATTTTGGAATTTGGTTCAGGGATGATTTGATCATTTTCTTTTAGCGCGATATTTTTTTCTTTGAGAAAATCCGAAACTGAATTAGTTGAAGTATAAGCTTTGAAAATTAAACCATTATCATTCAATGTAATTGTTTTTTTATAATTCTCAAAATCCAAGTTTCTGTTTGGAGTTTTAAGGAAAAAATAAAAAATACCGTAAAAACCTAAAAGTACGATAAATGTGGATAAAATTCTTTTTTTAGTAATCATTTTCTAGCAGTTCCGTAGGGAACGCATATATGCGTTCCCTACAAGAATAATTTATTCTGCTTTGAAGCGATATTGGAGAGCTTCGGCGATGTGGGCAGGTGCGATTTTTTCGGTTTCTTCTAAATCGGCGATGGTTCTGGCAACTTTGATGATGCGGTAATAGGCGCGAGCGCTCAAATGAAAAGTGGAAACAGCCGAGCGCATAAGTTCTAGTGATTCTGGGGAAAGTTTGCAAAAATTTTTGATTTGTTCACTGCCCATTTCAGAGTTGGAAATAGTTTCGGAATTTTTAAATCTTGCTGTTTGAATAGCTCTGGCTTTTTCTACGCGAATTCTAATATCACAAGATTTTTCGCCTAACTGATAATCTTCGGAAAGTTTTTCAAACTTTATTCTCGGTACTTCGACATGGAGATCAATGCGGTCCATAATTGGTCCAGAAATTTTTCGCTGATATTTTATAATTGAGGCGGGAGAACAAACGCAAGTTTTTTCTGGATCGGTGGCATTTCCGCAAGGACAGGGATTCATGGCAGCCACTAGAGTAAATCTGGCGGGAAATTCCATAGTGCCTTGGGCGCGAGAAACTGTGATGATGCCATCTTCTAGCGGTTGACGCAAATTTTCCAAAACGGCGCGAGAAAATTCCGGAAATTCGTCTAAAAATAAAATTCCGCGATGCGAAAGACTGATTTCTCCAGGGCGAGGAAATGTTCCTCCGCCAACCAAAGAAACAGCGGAAGCACTGTGATGTGGAGAGCGAAATTGCCGTTTGGTGATGAGAGCATTATTTTTTGGAAGCACTCCAGCGATAGAAAATATCTTAGTTATTTCCAGTGCTTCCGGAACAGTGAGTTTTGGCAAAATCGAAGCCATAGTTTTCGCTAGAAGGGTTTTCCCTGATCCCGGTGGACCGTTTAGGATTACATTATGCCCGCCAGCGGCTGCAATTTCCAAGGCGCGTTTAGCATGCTCTTGTCCTCTGACATGGGACATATCCACAGCGTAATCTTGGTAAGAAAAAAGTTCTTCCAAATTTATTTTTTCGGCTGGCGCAATTTTATTTTCTCCGAGTAAATGTTCGATAAGTTCAATAAGTGTCGAAACGGGAAAAATTTCTACGCCAGAAATAACGGAAGCTTCTTTGGCATTTTCTTTGGGAATGTAAAGTTCGGGGATATTTTTTTCTTTAGCTAAAATTGCCATCGGAAGAACACCTTTGACTGGGCGTACTTTTCCGTCGAGGGAAAGTTCGCCTAAAAATATTTTATTTTTGAAATCAAAAGCGATTTGTTCGGTCGCCAAAAGAAAACCCAGTGCCATTGGCAGATCATAAATGGGCCCTTCTTTTTTGAGATCGGCGGGAGCTAAATTGATGGTGACACGCCCTGCTCGGTGAGGTGGTTTGAAACCAGAATTTCGAATGGCCGAGCTCACTCGATCGCGCGATTCTTTGACGGCCGTGTCAGGCAGTCCCACAATATTAAATTGATGCAGACCGGCACTTACGGTGTCCGCTTCTACTTCGACAATTTCACTTTTGAGCCCGATAGTGGCGGCCGAAAAAACTTTGGAAGACACTTTGAGAATTTTTAATTTTTAATTTTATAATTTTTAAATAATATCAAATTTTTAATGTTTAAAAATTAGATATTAAAATTTATTTATAAAATTAAAAATTGCAAAAATTAAAAATTAGCTTATTCCTTACTTCTTATATAATTGATTAATATAAGTATAGCACCAAATGTAATATAAATATCGGCTAAATTGAACACCGGCCAGCCCGCAATAGCTACGCTAATAGCGTTGCTGGCGGGCCAAAAATGCAAATCGATGAAATCAATGACGCAACCGAAAGATAAGCGATCAATAATATTAGAAATTGCACCGGAAAAAATCAATAAAATTCCAAATCTCAAGCTCCAAATTCCAAATAAATTACAATTTTCAAAATTTAAATTTCTAAACCATAGTTTTGAATTTTGGCTATTTGGATTTTGGATTTTTTTGTAATTTGTAATTTGTAATTTGTAATTTCCAATCTTAAATAAAAACAGAAGCAATCCTAATAGAAGGATAAAAACTAGAAAATAGGATGGCTTAACGCCAAAAGCAAGATTGGTATTGCAAATATAAAATCCGCCACTGGAGCGGACGATATATTTTGAAAGTTGATCAAGAATAATTAAGACCAGAAAAGACAATAAATATAGAATTTTACTTTTTTGCATTTTCATTCGTAATAATTCGTTTTAAAATTCGCAATTCATTCGCATCTAGCAGTCAAGACATACTCGCGCGCTCGGATTAGCTTGGAGCCTTTCTAGGGGAATATCTTTCCCGCAATTTTCGCATTTGCCATAAGTGCCTTTTTCCATTTTAGAAAGAGCTTCAATAATTTCTTGAAGTTTTTTCTCTAAGGATGTTTCTACGGATAAATTTTGAGAATATTGGTCAACTTCAGTGGCGTTGTCATCCTTGTCAGTGCCAAGGGTTTCAAAAGAAGTTTCATAATCCCCTTCTTTTACATCAACTGGTTTGGCAATTCGCCCTAAATTTTTTTCCAATTCCATTTTTTCTCCAAGTAGAACTGATTTTAGTTCGTCTAATGTTTTTTTATCTAGTGTCATAAATTTAAGTTAAGAATTAAAAAGGCAGTTACCCGCCAATCCTATTACAATTCTAGCAGAAAAAAATTCTTGTGTCCACTCTTTAGTTGCGGATTTACGCAGAATTCATGCGGATAGCGCGGAAATTACAAATTAGGGATGTGTTTTATTTTTGATTCCCCTGTTTTTTCACTAATCCAGACGGAAAGTGCGTCAAAACGAAACGGTTCGTTTTCTAAGTTTTTTATGCGTAGATAAGCACTGGCGATTTTTGCGAGTTTTTTGAGCTTGACATAAGTGATATTTTCTTCCGGATCAGTATCTTTGTATTTTTCATATTCTCTAGTTTTAACTTCCACAAAAACAATCTCATTTTCTTTCGTATCCTTAGCAATGATGTCGATTTCTCCTAAGCGCCGACCGAAATTATTTTGAAAATTGCGGTCCAAAATTTTGTAGCCATTATTTTGTAAAAATTTGACCGCTGTCTCCTCACCAAGATTCCCTAAGTTTTTAGAAGTATTAATCATAATCACTGAACAATTAACATTCAGTCTCCATTTTACTCGGATAAGAGTAAATGGCGTCTCGATTGGAGATTTTCTTTATTAGGCTCTCATTTTTTCTTTAATTATGAGAGTTTTTGTCCAATTGAGACGCAATTCACCCTAGTGTAGTCAGGTGACGAATGAGTTGTTAAGTTTTCTTTTGGTTAAATTAAGGGCGATGTCAGTTAGAATATGTTTCAGATTGTAAAC
>Ga0210049_1000409_pt1 | contig 35799 bp, 38 predicted proteins | sample CryGeyCG2014_300_2_FD_183964 | JGI IMG/M metagenome (GOLD analysis project Ga0210049, IMG submission 183964) | Groundwater microbial communities from aquifer - Crystal Geyser CG06_land_8/20/14_3.00 (SPAdes) (version 2) | ecosystem: Environmental > Aquatic > Deep subsurface > Groundwater | place... | reverse complement strand
TTCAGGAGCCGGACCAATATAACTATAAGAATCAACCAAAGAGCCGCTGTTATGATATAAACTCACTGTATCGCCGCCATCATTATTCAAAATACAGCCATCTATAAAAACAACCAGCCACTCATTGTCAGACCCTTTAGCTCCGATAACTGAAGAGTTATTATAAGTATTATCATCAGTAATTAAAATTTGGTGATTTGCTTCGTCTTCAATATACCAACCAGACAAATCAAAAGATTGATCCGAATGATTATTATAAAGCTCTATCCATTCCCCTGCTAATCCTTGCAGTTCGCAGTCACCGCCAAGAGGATTTGGCAAAAATTCGTTTAAAACCACGTAATCTTGAGCCAAGGCGTGAGGCACTCTTAGACTAACACGAGTAAACACCTTTTCCTGATCAGTAAAACCAGAACCCTCGTTATACTTGTCCATATTTGTCTGCCAGGCCTTGAAATAAAAATTAAACTGGCAAGCCTTACCGTCTAAACTTGAAGTGTCGTTTTTATCTCCGGAAAAAGAAATCTTAAAGTTCCAGTTTTTATTTGGAGTAAAACCGGCAACCTCTACAATTTCGCTTGAAAGACCGACTAAACTGCCATCGTATTTTTCATCCCCTTCAAACATAGCCATAATATTCAAATAATCGCAAAGGTCTCCTTCAAGATCGCTTGCTTCTACTAAATGCTTAAACTCTAAACTTCCTTCATTTCCAACCATTACATTCCTGACCGCCTGATTATTTGGATTTAGATTAAGAGAAAAATCTCCCAGACCTTTAGCTGAGAAATCTAAAGTGCCGGCTTGGTAAATATTTTCTGGCGAATTTTCTATATCGTTAAAATAACCAAAAGTTCTGCCAACAGCCAAAAGCCCGGTCCAGTTAAGGCCGACGATTACCAAAATCGCCAATATCTTTGTAATTGAATTTTTCACCATTTCAAAGCCCTTATTTGTTTTCTTTTTTCTTTTTCCTCTTTTTGACCTCCTCATAAATTTTTCTCGCTTCATCAAAAATAATCAGGCCGGCTGGAATAATAATTATCAGCATAAAGCCGATTGGTTTTCTGGCAGCATCAACGGCAAAACCGGCATAAGGAACGGAAATTAACGTTTTGCCGATAATTTCTCTTTTTGAAATTTCCCGCTGGTCAGACGCGTTATTGGCGTCGCCTTTGGTAACGTAAACCGGCGTGTTGTCAACCACTTTAATGTCATAAATCCGATGGGTTGTCGGCGATTTGGTTTTGGTGAGCTGTCCAAAAGTAATGACATCCCCTATTTTATAATCATCAATTGGTTTGACCATTACCACACTTCCCATCTTGATTGCCGGCGACATTGAGCCGGACTGCACGGTCATAAACTTTATATTCCCGGTAATCGGTAAAACCGAAATAATCAGCAAAACCGCGATAATAGCAATAAACCCCAGAAATACATAATAAAACCATTTTAACATACTAACATTTTAACGTTTATTAACTCTTGACAGCCAATTATAATTTTGCTAATTTGGAATAAAGCTGATATGGTTCGCACTGCGAGCCAAAATCAGGTGCTACGAAAAGGGTTTCTTGAAAAAGAGCCTTTTTTGTTTTAAAATTAGGATTGTGGATCCGGGCCCGTAGTGTATATAATAACATATCAGCGTTAGCACCTGATGAAGCGGGTGTGAGCCCCGCCGGGTCCACGCCAGAAAATCTCTTTTCCCAAAAAGGGGTTTTTTGGTTCCTTATTTTTATGTTTAAATGTTCAAATGTTAAGATGTTAAAATAACTTCAACCCTTTACAAGTTGCCCCAAATTGCCACAAGGAAGCTTGAGGCAACCAAAAAGGATTCAATCTAAGGCTTAATTTTGGTCGTAATTGATCAAGCCCGTTTCAAACAAGATATTCGCTTCTGGCCATGACGTCATTACACCGCCAACATAAGAATTTGAAGGAATCAGCCAAATCTTTCCGCTAGTAATATCGCCCGTGGTAACCTGTCCACTGATGGTTTTAGCGACACCTACAGTAAAGCTATCAGTTCCAAGCATTACACTTCCAACGCAAGGATAGTTGTTAGTAGAACCTACATAAAGCAAAGTATAATCACCGGTAGTTTTTACTTTTCCGGTAAAATTATAATTAAACTTTGGTCCTTTTGTTTGGTAGTTTAAAGTTCCCTCAATGTCGTCTCCCAAAAGAATATCCCATACAGGAGCGCCTGATTTATTCTCTAAGGCAACTTTGGTATAGCCGTTTTCTTGCGCCATTTGATCGCCCTTGATGGTTATATCAAAAGACATTGCATCGCCTTGATATTCGTTTCCAGCTAATGAATTGAAGTGATAACTCTGGGTTACTTTCATATGTCCGCCAACTGGAATCATGCCAAGGACTACATAATCACCACCGTCATCACCATAAACCTCTGTAATACTCTTTTCATCAGCATCGGTGTAAATTGCCTGCCACCAAATCATAGCCCCTTGGTCGTTATAAACCTCTACGCTTAAGTCATAAATAATCTGAGTTGCGACATCGTCTTTTGGAACTCCGGCTTCTGCGACACATTCCGGTTCCGATGAAGCGGAGTAATTCCAATCCTCATCAATCTGCGTACAATCATAATTTTTAGCTCCACCATCTCCGGCAATATTGGTCAAGGTTTTTGAAACATTGACTGGATTTGTTCCTTCGTTTGTTATATCGAAATTAATATAACCTGTTTCGCCTGGCTTCAAGTCGCCAACTTCATATGGGCTTGTCCAAGGATTCTCTGTATCAATGGCAATATCAATTGTTCCTGCAGAAAATGTGTTACCTTCGCTGGTTTCGGTGTCGCTGAAAAAGGCGGTGGTGGCGCCAATGACAATGGCGGCGACAACGCCGATGATTCCTAAACTAATTGCAATTTTTTTCATGTTTGTTTTTTATTTTTTTAATTTAATTATTTAATTAATTTTCGACCTTTTTTATTTTTTTATTTTTTTTCGACCTTTATTCGATTTTTAAAAATAAAAAAAGCGGGGCTTGCGCTCCACTAACAATAATAAAAACTATTAAAAAAATAAATTAAACTCGCTTGAATATTTTTTTGCCATTTTGGTTTTGATAGAACCACTGAATTTTTATCTAGTCCTCCTTAGATAATTTAATTTCAAATCATTATATCATATCTTATCATCAGCTAAAACTATCTGTCAATACCCCTTTTGAGTATCAGTTGGGTATTACCTGTGGAAAACTTTTTTGTGATAAAATAATAAAAGGAGCTATTTCGGGGAGCTGAAACTATGGAGGAAATTTCAAATAGTTCAGTTCCCCGAAATAACTCCCTCTAACTAAAAAACATAGTCCAATTTACTATGTTTTTTTTATTATATATTAATATAAAAATTCTGTCAACCCCGTGTACTGGTTCATATGATATGATACACTTTGAGGCTTTGAAAATCTATGAAAGGAAGGTATTCTGGACGCCGTATGACAATATACGGCACAATCCTGCCAGGAGTGGTATCTATTGCCCGTTCAGCGTTCCTGACAGATAAATTAACAGAGCAGGCAAAATACAAGATAAGGGTTCTGGATTGGCACAGGGCTCATGGGAATAATACATCGCTTACGGCCAGACACTTTGGAATAGGAAGAATGACGCTCTACAGATGGCTAAAAAGATTTAAGCATTACGGGGTTATTGGACTGAATGAACATTCCAGAAAACCTAAACACTTAAGACGGCCTACTGTTTCCTGGGATATTGTGTTTAGGACTGTTCAATTAAGAAAACAATATCCTGCTTGGTCAAAGCATAAACTCAAGGTTCTTTTAGAAAGAGAGGGCATTAATGTCTCAGCAAGTACAGTAGGAAGGATATTGAAAAGAAGGGGTCTGATAAACAAGAAGGTGTCTCAGAAAAGAAGAAAAGCAGCTCTAAGTCCGAAAGCCAGGTTTCCTAAAGGATTAAGGATATCTGAAGCCGGAGATATGGTTCAAGTGGACACCAAGCACATTATGCTGCCAGGAGGTAAAAGATTCTACCAGTTCACTGCCATTGATGTTTTAACTAAAAGAAGGGTCTTGCGAGTATATCCTTCGGAATCTTCGAGAAATGGTGCTAATTTCCTTCAAGAATGTTTGTTGAGATTTCCCTTCTCTACCAAAGCAATTCAGACAGATAATGGCCCCACCTTCTTAAAAGAGTTTGACAAGCTTTGTAAAGAGAAAGGGATTCCTCATTACTTTATCTATCCACGAACTCCTAAGCAGAATAGCTATGTGGAGATATCCCACGAAGCTGACAAGAGAGAGTTCTACCAACAAGGCAATGTTTGTTCTCTCTTGCCGGTAATGCAGAGAAAGATCAAGGAATGGGAAGATACTTGGAACAATGTCCGTCCCCATGAAGCCCTTGGCCAACTCACTCCTTCTCAATACTTCTGGAAGCTTCAAACAACTAAATTACCAACTAAAAACGTCATCGTTTTACAAACCTAAGGGTGTATCATATGTATCTGAACCTGGACACCCCCGTTAGAGATTTGTTTGCTTTGTGCTTTCTTTTGGCACTTAGAATCTCTAATGGGGGTCAAGGGCTCAGAAGCTGGTTGATTTTTGCTCTGGTGACTGAACCAACAAAACCAGTACCACTTGTTAATCCTAAAGGCGTTAAAATCTCTGAAGCGTATTTTTCCTGAAAACGAATAACGGCTGACTTGGTCAAAGAAAGAAAATTTCCGCTGACCAGACCTTCAGGATAAATCTCCGGACCTTGCAGTTTTAAGAACTGCTGAAGACAGCGTACTTCCTGATTGTTTTTCAATCCAAGGTAAAGATTGCTGTTTAGTTGCGAGCAAGAAAATTGACCTTTTTGGCTTAAAATCGCCTGAATTTGGGCCTGAACCCTAATAATTTCTTTTTTCAACGCCTCAATTTGAGCTAAAAACTGTTTAATTAATTCGTCCTCATCAGACCTTTCAATTGAAGCTGTCCAGGAAAAAAAATAATAAGAAGAAACGTCGGAACTTTCTATTTGATCAGATAAAGAAGGAATAATAACCATCCCAGTAATCTCTGTTCCGAAATTCTCCATCCGAACCTCGCCTTTCCGGTCTTTATCAAGTTCAAGGAATTTAACATTGTAACTCCCTGCCTGGTTGATAGTAATATAAGGAATTTTAAAAGCAGTGTCAGGATTTCCAAAAAAACTGAATTTCAAAGTTCCTCGGCCGCCAATTATTTTATACCAATTACCAGACCATTGTTTGGTCAAGTCGGTTAAGGTCAAAGTACTCTCCCCGCTTAAGGGAAGAAAATTAATCCGTGGCGTAATATGGAAGGTTCTTAAATTTTTATTAAGATAACAATATTTCGGACCATAGTTGCAATCATTGATTAAAACCGTGATTGTCCAATCAGTGAAAATCTGGGAAAAATCTTCCTTAAAGTTATTCTTTTCCAGGGCGTAATTTAGGCTTTCTATCCCGGTTTCGGAAGAACGCAAAGCGTCCGCTAAAACGTTTATCCCGTAGTGGTCAACTAAATACTGGGTGAAAAGATTAACAACGCCGTAATCTGCTTTTTCGTTCTGCCAATCAATAAGCGGGTCAGAAGGATTCTCAAAAAAATCCCGAATTCTCCTTTCCAAATTACTGCCATCTAAGATTTCATCGTAACCAAGCAGGGTCGGAACATATTCTGCCCTAGCTTCATTTAACCAGATTTCTTCTGTTGCATTATAGATTTTTTCCTTCTGGTTGAAAGTGATTAAATGGACCAATTCGTGAGCTAAAAAACTTTTGGCCAAAGGAGTAGTAATATATTTAGTATTAAAATAAAACATTTCTCTCTCGTTTGAATCGCTAACCTGGATTCTAAAATATTCGTCGTTGGAGCGGAAGTATCCGCCAGATGTTTCTTTCATCGGATGGATTAAAACAGTAATCTGGGATTTATTGTCAATTCCCGGATTCCATTCTGAGCCAAAAATATTAATAATTGTCGGATAGATGTTTTGGTTAAACTCCTGCTCTAAATTATCTAAGGCTTGGCGAATTTCGCTTTGAGGATTGAAATTCCACCAGTCCTCATCAATATAAAAATAAAGTTTCGGAAAGGCCTTCACTAAAATTGCCGTAATCTCTTTTCTCCCGGAAAAATCGTAGGACTGGTCAACAAAAAAAGTCCGCCTCTCGCCGACAACATCGGCAGCGACGCTGGTCGCTATACACAGAAATAAAACTACTAAACCAATAAAAAGAATAATTCTTTTCATGTATTTTTTTATTCTATCATTTATTATATGACGCTACAATTTTTTTAAAAATGTTAATTATTTCCTCCTGATTGTTCTGCTGCACAAATCCTTTTAATTTTTCTAAGGCCTCATTTAATTTTTGCTCATTGACTTTTGAAAGACGAGCCATAAAAATTTTTTGGTTTTGAGTGGCTATTGTCCCTTCTTCGGTTGTTAAAATCTCTTCAAAAAATTTCTCGCCCGGCCTCGGACCGATAAAAACAATTGGAATGTCTTTGTCCGGCTCCAAGCCGGATAATTTTATCATTTCTTTTGCTAAATCCAAAATCCTAATTGGTTTTCCCATATCAAGCACGAACACCTCTCCGCCTTGACCCATTGCTCCTGCTTGTAAAACCAAAAGGCAGGACTCAGAAGTAAGCATAAAATATCTTTTCATGTCAGGATGGGTAATTTCTACTGGTCCTCCTTTTTTTATTTGTTCTCTGAAAATCGGGATAACGCTTCCCCGGCTGTCTAAAACGTTGCCGAATCTAACAGAAACAAATTTAGTATGATTCTTTTGGTTTAACGTTTGGCAAATCATTTCGCCGATTCTTTTTGTCGCTCCCATTACTGAAATGGGGTTTACTGCTTTGTCCGTAGAAATAAAAATAAAATTTTCACTATTATATTTTAAAGCTGCTTCAGCCACAATTTTTGTCCCAAAAATATTGTTTTTTACTGCCTCATCAGAGTTTTTTTCCATTAAAGGCACGTGTTTATAGGCAGCAGCGTGAAAAACAATATTTGGCTTGAATTTATTAAATATTCCCTCTATTTTCTCTTTGTCTCTTATGTCTGCTATTAAAGAATTAATCTTTAAGTTTGAAAAATTGTCCTTTAATTCTTCTGAGATATTAAAAATGCCGGTTTCATCCTGGTCTAACAATAAAAGCAAAGATGGTTTAAATCGCGCTATCTGTTTTGATAACTCAGAGCCGATAGAACCGGCGGCGCCGGTAATTAAAACTGTTTTAGCCCTAATAAAACTTTCAATCGCTTTGGTGTCTAATCCCACCGGCTCTCTTCCCAACAAATCCTCTACGCCCACTTCTTTTAAGCTTCTTAAAGAAACACTGCCGTTTATAATTTCAGTTATTGGCGGAACAATTTTAATTTTTTTAAACCCGGCTTTTCTTGTTATTTCAACAATATTTTTAATCGCTTTTGTTCCGGCTGAAGGAAAAGCAATAATAAGTTGTTTTATCTGACGGTCCTTTACGATTTTGGGAATATCGCTGGTCTTCCCTAAGACCTTAATACCGTGGATTATTATTCCCTGCTTTATTAGATCGTCGTCAATAAAACCAACAGGCAAATAGGGGCTGGATTTTGACATCAAAATACTTCTTAAAATTTGCTCGCCGGCATCGCCGGCACCGACTATTAATATTCTCTCTTTCTCGCCGGTTCCTCCTTTTCTAACCATCTGCAACCAAACTCTTTTTACAAAGCGAATTCCGCCGCAAAAAATAAAAACCAGAAAATAACTTATAAAAAGGGTTGAACGGGGGAAGTTTGTAAAAAATGGGAAATATTTGGAAATATAAATAGTAATGCCCAAAAAGAAAAAAGAAATGGTGGTCGCTTTAAATAAAGAAATTAATTCACTGGTGCTTACATAAGCCCAGGAAAAAGAATAAAGTTTTTGGAAATAAAAAACAGGGATAGTGAAAATTACTGTCAGAATAATCATTCTCGGAATAAAGATGGAGTACTGGGGAGGAATTTTAGCGTCAAACCTAATTAAAAAAGCCAAAAAAACCGCCAGAAATATTAAAATAACATCGGCTGCGAGAAAAAATATAAAACGGGTTTTTGTGTTTTTTATTAGAAAAGGCATTTATTTACCCCGTTAGAAATTCCAGAAATTTAAAGAAATTGCTATTTTCAAAATTTAAACACTTGAATTTTAAAATTTCTAACGGGGTTTAATATTATTAACTGCTTCTTTTAAGTTTTTTACAACAAAATCAATCTCTTTTTCTGTTAAATTATTATAAAAAGGCAGGGCAATTGTTCTTTCAGAAATTCCCTCGCAAATTGGAAAATCACCTTTCTTAAAACTAAATATTTTTTTGTAATAAGGTTGAAGATGAATAGGATAAAAATAATTTGAGCACTGAATTCCTTTCTTTTGCATCTCTTTAATTATCTTATCCCTGTTTTTCTGGCTATATTTTCTTTTTAATCTGACAACATAAACAAACCAACCTCCGGAGGTATCGGGAAGGTCAATCTCTTTAAAATCTTTTAGTTTTTTACTATAAAGAAACGCTATTTTTGTTCTTTTTTTTAAAATCTCCTTTATTCTTTCCAATTGAACGACGCCTATTGTCGCACAAACTTCCGACATCCTGTAATTGTAGCCTAAACGAATATGCTCAAGCCATTTTCCGCTTTTGTTTTCTCTTCCTTGATTTGCCATACTTCGGCATAAATCAGCTATTCTTTTGTTATTTGTCAATACCATACCGCCCTCACCGGTCGTTATCTGTTTATTCGGATAAAAAGATAAAATTGCCGCGTTTCCGAAATTACCGCATTTCCTACCTTTATATTCAGAGCCTAAAGCTTCGGCTGAATCCTCAATTAAAAAGAGTTTGTGCTTTTTAGCAATTTTCTCCAATATCTCCCAATTCGCCGAATGTGAAAAAACATCAACCGCTAAAATTGCTTTTGTTTTTTTAGTTATTTTTCCTTCTATTTTTTTAACATCAATATTTAACGTCTTTTCGTCAATATCAACAAAAACCGGCTTGGCTCTTTCGTATAAAATGCAGTTTGCCGATGAAATAAAAGAAAAAGGCGTGGTAATTACCTCATCGTTGTCTTTTATTCCCAATGCCCGGATAATCAAATGCAAACTACTGGTTCCGCTATTAACCCCTATTGCGTATTTTACCCCTATATATTTTGCGATTTTTTCTTCAAATTCTCTCAATTTCGGCCCCAAAGACAAATAAGAAGTTTTTAAAACTTCTAACACTGCTTTTTTTTCTTTTTTAGTTATATCTGGTTTTGAAAGCGGTATTCTATATTTGTTTTTCATTTATTTTTCTAATTATTTTTACTGGAATGCCAAAAGCCACAACATTAGAGGGAATATCTTTATTAATAAAACTCAGGGATCCAACTACTGAATTTTCGCCTACTGTAACACCAGGCATTATTATTGAATTAGCGCCGATTTTACAGTTTTTCTTTAAAATAACTTTCCCTTTTTTATTACCTATTGTATCTATTGAATAAATTTTAACCCCGGCTCCTATCTGAACATCATCTTCAATAATCACGCCCTCTTTTGCGTTAATATAACAAAAAGCGCCGATGTCTGTTTTTTTACCCAGTTTAAGATTTTTTTTGTGTTGAACCAACCAGTTATATTTAGTTAATTTAGCTTCCTCAATTTTAGGATATATCCAATTTTCAAATCGCTTTTTCATTTTTTATTTTATTATTTCTCTTATAATTATAAAAGATTCGGCTGCTTTTAGTCCCGACTCTATTCCTCTTTTTTGAGCTGAAATCTTTATAGCTTCTAATGAACGAGGATGAGGATAATCCTTCAGCTCACTTTTATAGCAAGACATAGCTTTTAATTTATCTTCCAAGGTATCAGATATATCTGTATATAGATTAGGAATAAAAGAAAGGGCTTCATAGGAATAAAACAATACTTTTTTTATTGAAGAATCGGGTTTAGGCCTTGAAGCGATAAGCGATGCTTCAGAAATTAAACAATGGTCTTTATTAGTGTCTTTGGCAAAAGGAATATACAATATTTCCGGCTCTGTTTTTTTAACGTTTCCAGCAATTAAATCATTCAGTTTTTTCTGACCGATTGTATCTAATTTAACTGTTGGCAAATCCAAAAAAAATGTATCTTTAATTCCAAGAATATTATTAGCACATTTAATCTCTTTTTTTCTATTATCAATAAATTCCTGGTTCCAATCAGGAGTATAAGCCCGGGTTACAATACAAAGATAAACCTCGTCTCCTTTATTAGTATATTTTTTTATTGTCCCCCCGCATCCTAAAACTTCATCGTCCGGATGAGGAGCTATCACTAAAACTCTCATTATATTTTTGGTTATTTATAAGCCAAGATGCCGTAAACTTCTTTTTTTATGTCAAAGGCCCCATTTCTTTCTATAAACTTCTCAACTTCTCTTTTCATTTTATCTAAAAATATTTTCTTTTCTTCTCTGTTTTTTGAACTTTCCTCAAGTAAAAGTGACGATGAGTAATATTTAAGAAGTTCTTCAGAACTCGGAAAATGAACGATATTTTTAAATATGTCTATCTCTGTATTTCTAAAATATTTTCTAATCAAAGGAATAAAAGTATTATGAATTCTTGTCCCTCTCTCTAAAGATACTTGGGGTATTTTTTTGTTGGTAATTTTCGAATGAAGCTCCCAAAAATCCCTTGCATTATTGGGCGTAGGCCCAGCAATAAATAATTTTCCTTTTTTATTTAATAAACGTTTAATTTCAAGTATCACCTTAAGAGGATTTTTGACATAATATATAGAAAAAAGCGAAGAAATAAAATCAAATTCTTCGTCTTTGAAGGAAAAAGGTTGATTTATATCATGCAATAAAAAAGAAGCATTTATGTTGTTTTCCTTTGCTTTTTCTTCTGCCTTCTTAAGAAGTTCATTAGAAATGTCACATCCTATAATTTTCCCACCCTTAGTTAACTTCTTTCCAAAAGCTATTATTTGTTTCCCATCGCCACAACCTAAATCTAATATTCTTTCATCACCTTTAATTTTAACTATTCCCAACATCCAAACATCAATATCTTTTTCAGAAAAATTTTTATGGACATTTGTTCTTGAATATAGTTTTTTGCTATTTTCTTTATATCCCCATTTTTTAAAATTTTTATTTTTACTTTTGATCATAATCTTTTACTAATCCCTTTTTCCCATACTGTCCTTTTCCCAATAAAACAATTATTCCGATTTTTAATAAAATTTTAAAATCTAACCAAATAGACCAATTCTCTATATACCAAATATCTAATTTTATCCGCTCTTTCCAAGAAAGGGCGTTCCAACCTTTAATGTGAGCTAAAGAAGCTATTCCTGGTTTTACCTGAAATCGTCTTTTTTCAAGTTCGGAATATCTTTTAACTTGATGAGGAAGAGCTGTTCGTGGACCAACTAAAGACATTTCTCCTAAAATCACATTTATAAATTGAGGCAGTTCATCAATCCCGAACCTCCGAAGAAATTTACCAATCTTGGTTATTCTTGGGTCGTTTTTAGCCACCTCATATCTCAAACCAAGGCTTTGAGCTTCCTTAATCATTGTTCTAAATTTCCAGATTTTAAAAATCTTTCCATTTTGCCCGATTCTTTTCTGTCGAAAAAATACGGGCCCCTTTGAATCTAATTTGATTAAAACAGCTAGAACAACAAAAACTGGAGCTAAGCTAATTAATCCAATCAGGGCCATAGAAAAATCAATAAATTTTTTAAAAAATATCTGAATTCTCATTTCAATTTTTCTTTTATCAATCTTTGATACTCTATTTTTATTCTACTAAAAATTATTCTTTCGTCAAATTCTCTGAGAACTTTTTCTCTTCCCCTTATCCCCATTTCTTTTGTTTTTTCCGGATTATTCAGCAAATAAATAATGGCTTCGGCTAACTTTTCTGGATTTCTTAAAGGAACTAAAATGCCTGTTTTGCCATCATCAACTGCTTCTCTGCATCCCCTAATATCAGTAACGATTACTGGTTTCTCCATAGCCGAAGCCTCTAAAATTGCCAAGCCAAGACCTTCTCGATGAGAGGGTAAAACAAATATGTCCATCAAGACGTATAACTCAACAACTTTTGTTTGCTCCCCCAAAAATATAACATTTTTTCCTATTCCATAATTTTTAACGATAACGTTGGGATCCAAAGCATCTTTTTTTTCTGACTCTAAAAATCCGACTATTAAAAGCAGAGTTTTGGGAAATCTCTCTAAAACTTTTCTAAGTGCCTGAAAAAGATCTAAATAACCTTTTTCTTTTACTAATCTTCCAACTATACCGATAATTTTAAAGCTTGGGTCTAAATTCAATTCTCTTTTTTTTTGATAAATCCATTGCCGGGAAAATCTTTCCGGGTTGAATTTAAAAGAATCAATACTTCCGCCAAAATACTTAGCCAAATCAGATTCACAAATCTTTTCTTTAACTGCTGTTTCAATATCTTCTCTATTTACAAAGAAAATAAGATTAGAGCATTTTGCCGCTATTTTTTCCGTTAAAATAAAAAATTTTCTTTTCAGCCAGGAATCTTTTTCTTGAAAATAAAGACCGTGAATAGTATTCACAATTATAGGAATACCAGCCATCTTAGCGGCTAATTGACCAATCAAGCCGGGTTTCGGTGTATGAGTATGAATAATATCAAACTTTTCTTTTTTAAAATAAAAATATAATCTAAAAAGGGTAATTAAATCAGAAATTGGACTAATTTTTCTTTTAAATCGTATGGTTTTTATTTTTATGCCTTGTTTCTCAATATTCTTTAACCATTTTCCAGAAGAACAAACAACATAAACATCATAACCCTGATTTTTAAGAAATTTTAAAGTATTAAATAATATAAACCTTATGGTCATCTCTACGCTAACTACATAACAAATTTTAATATTCTTAGCCATTTTATACATTTAAATAATAAAATAAAAATAATAAATTTATTTAAGTTTAGGTTTTACAACCCTAATAATTATTATTAAACCTGCCTCGCGGACCACAGGAATTTTTTCAAAAAATCCTTCAATTTTCTGAATAATTTTTTTTGTTCTTTGAAACTTTATAATTTTTAACAAAAACTTAGGTAGAAAAACTGGGAAATAATTTGTATAAGAAAATTTTTCAATATTAAAATATTTTTCTAATGATTTTTCTAATTCTTTTCTTGAAAATTCTTTAATATGTTCTTCATCAAAGGGCCGGTTTCTAATTCTTGCCCTTAGATGACATAAAAGATTTAAATAAGAATATTTATTAGGCGTAGTGATTATTAATTTACCCCCCGGTTTTAAAACCCGCTTAATTTCCTTAATACCGCTTCTCCAATCAAGTAAATGTTCTATAACTTCAGACATCAAAATCTTATCAAAAGAGTTATCAGCAAAGGGCAATTCTTCTACGGGACAACAAGCATAATCTATTATTTTATAGGGATTATAGGATTTACTTTTATCTAAATAATGTTGGGATATATCGGTTGCAATCAAATTTAGAGTAACTGCTGCAATTTGTCTTGTATAATAACCTTCTCCGCAGGCAAGTTCAAGAATTTTATCCTGAGGTTCAATATCAAGCATTTCCATTACTTTATCAACCCTGTTTGAGTAAAAAATTCTTTTATAAAATTTTGAAGATTTAAAAGTTTGTTCTATCACATTTGGACCGTTTATTGCTTTTTTTTCGTAATAATCTTTTAATTTCTTAAGATTAAGGTCGGGAATCTCTGTTAATAATCTCCCTGGTCCTTTAAATAATCGCTCAAACTCATTAAAAAGTGGCTTAAAGTCAGACCATTGAATTTTAATTATTTTTTTAAATGGAATTTTTGCAGTTTTTGCAAAAAAAAGTATTGCCAGAACAGCAACGATAAAATAAGAAATGGAAACCGAGATTGCCGCTCCTTTAATTCCAATCATTGGAATCAATAGGAGATTTAAAAAAATATTAATAGTTATAGCGCAAATTAAAATACAACTTGCAATATAAGGTTTGCCTTTGGCAAAAAAATTATTGAAAAAAACACTAGCAAAAGTTATAAAAATAAAACCTGGCAAAATTAAAAAAAACGGAACAATGGAAGGATAAAACTCTTTTCCATAAAATAAAATAATAAAATATTTTCCAATTAAAGCAAAAAATATTGCGGATAAAAATCCTAAAATTAGAATTTGGCGCCCAACTTCGGGTGTTTTTTTATCAATTTCTTCTTCACTAGATAAGCTCCAAGCAGAATAAAGAATCTGTTGAAAAGAATAAGGAATAAAAAATAAAATTGTAGTAATGCTAAAAGCAACTGAATAATATCCAACATCAGTCATACCTAAAAAAATATTAATAATAAATAAATTTAACATAAAATTTATTTTTTTCCCATTAAAAACATCTCCAAGATAAGAACTAATGCCAAACCGAATTTCTTTTCCAAATAAGTTCTTGTCAAAATGTAATTTTAAAGAAAAGAGTTTTAAAAGATAAATAAAAACAACACACAAACTGAAAACACAGCTGAATACCACCGCATAAATAGCTCCCGTTGTTCCAAAATCAAAAACCTCCACTAAAATTACTACTCCTAATAAAATCAAACCAGCATATAAAATAGAAAAAAAAGACCATTTAAATATTTGAAATTTTGCCAAAAGAAAAGGTAATAAATAATTATACAAAAGTATAATTGGAATAACTAGAATAGCCAAAAAAACATAACCTTTTGATAAACCAGAAACCAATGAAGGGAAAACCAAATAAATCAAATAAAATAAACCAGATAAAATAATTCCCCATAGCACTCCAAAAATTAGGGAGTTTGAAAATAATTGAACAGGGCTCTCTTTCTTTTTATTCATTAAATAAATGGAGGCATTCCCTACGCCGAGATTTCCCAAAAGTAAAGAGATTCCTGAAATAGTTAAAAATAAATTATAAACACCCAGTCCGTCTGGACCAAGCTTTCTTGCAAGGATAATTTGCGGTAAAAAAAGCAAAACAGCGATAATTACTTTTGAGCAAAAAATAATTAGACCATTCCTGGCAATGTTCATAGAATTTTAATGCTTTTTGATTTTTCAAAACCCAATGAGATTAAACACAAAAGAGCAATAAAACTGGGAATACGAATCCTGGTGATAATTCCGAAGTTGCTTATAAAAAGAGCGAGAACTCCTAATGATATTGCGCTGAAAACCAACAAAGGCAAGGCAATCCGCTTATCTTTTAAAGTAACAAAAACCCCTTTTCCGATAAAAAAAAGTAAAAAATACCAAGGAATCGTCTCAAATAAAACAAATAACTGCCGGTAATTTTGTATATGCCAAGGAAGAGGTCCCAACAATACACAGATAAAAGATTTTGAATAATTTATTAAAAAATTAGAAGAATCATCAATATCTGTTTTTACTTCTATTGTTGAACTGTAGCTCGTGTCCGATGCTTTCCCAATATTAGGAAATACTTTTACCAATAATTTCTTTAAAACCCCTTCCTCTTTCGGGTTTGGTGTTTCCGGACTTAATATTTCTGAAGATATGACAGCAGAAGAAGGTATGGATGCATAAACTATTTCTCTATAAAAAGTAATAGTTTTCTGATTCAGATATCCTTTAATGGTTTTGTATCCGTAATAACCATAACCTAAAAATTGCGGCAAAAACCCTAAGAGAGAAATCATTATTATCCCACAGACAAGTTTTTTTCTTATTTGCAATTTACAAAGCAACAACCAACAAAAAATAAAAGTAAACAAAACCGCGTAACCAATATAAAAACGGAAATGAATAGTAGCTCCTAAAATGACATAAAAAAATATAAAATTTCTCCAGAGAAAATTCTTAATTAATTTTAAAATTAACAACAACCCAGCTAAAACTAAAGGAATAATTAAAGTATCTTTAAGCAACAAGCTTCCGAAAAAAAGATAACTTGGATAAATAGCAATGATTAAACCGATTAAAAAAGCCCATTTTCTTGTTCCCCCGATTTCAAGAACTATTAAATAAACAAAAAGAACAGAAATAGCTGCTAACCAGACGCCGAATAATCGACCGATAAGCATCTCTGGCATTGTCAAAGCATAAATATAACCAATTACAACCGGATAATAAAGACCAATAGATAATCCCTTTAAAGAAAAATTTCCCTGGCCAACTGCTTGGGCTATTTCTTGGGCTTGCTTCTGATAAACAACATAGTCGCCGTAGCCGCCGCTAAAGGGTTGAAAATCAGCGTAATGAATAAACAAAACCGCTCCTAAACGAATTAAAAGAGTGATTATAAAAAGCAAATACAACTCTTTGTTGTTTATTCCAATTTTGAAAAGTACGAAAAAAGTAATAGCAGCTAGAAAAATAATGAAAGCAACTCCGTTTGCCAGACCTCTATCAAAAAAAGATATTCCGAGAACAAGTATTAAAAAAATTGCTATAATTTTTAATATTAACTTTTTTTTATCTTCCAGGAAATTCATATAATTTTTATTTTTTAAAAAAAGTTTTTTGCAACACTCTTACTATTATAGCCAACAGCCAAGCAGGCGATGACAACACTTTCAGCCAAAGACTAAAATAGGGATAAAAAGCCGGCAAAGAACCCAAAAAACGGTAGCAATAGCGAAAAGCAAGAAATGTCTTTTGTTTTTTTAATCCCTGTTCAGTAAGAATCCAATCAGCATCCTTTGGAGAAAAAGCATAAAAAGGACTGCCTAATAATTCCAGGTTCTTTTGGAGTTCTTTGCCTCTCTTTATTCCCTCAGGATAATGAAAATAATCATGGTTTTGATGAATAGCTTTAATCAGCTGAGTGCCGTCTATCAAAGGAACTCCTAAAGAACGAGCTCGATAAAGAAACCAATTATCCCAACCATCGCGGCCAACAACAAAAGAAAGCAAGCCGTGCTGAAAACGACGGGGGAAAACAAAACAATCAGTTCCAACAGGACCAATCCCCTCTTTGCTTAAACGTTCCTTTAGTTTATCTTTCCAATTAATTTCATCAAATTGAATTGCCTCTTTAATATCAAGGTTCCACCGCTGGCTTACCATTAAGAAAGAAGAAAAAGATTTTCTCGCTTGTTGAACCGCTCTCATAAAATCGTCTGTCAGAATAATATCGCTATTAACATAAACCAGGAGATTATTATTGGCTTGTTCTTTGGCTGAATTAAATACTGAATCCAAGAACGGTGTCCCAAATTCGTTTTTCTTAATATCGGGGATATGCCGAACATTAAATTCCTTTGCTGTTTCGGCTATGCCATCTTCTTCACCGAAAAGAATAATTTCACATTTTGGTTTAAGTAAAAGCCAACTTTGGATGGCGTTTCGCTGAATAACATTAATAGGACCCGAGAATGGTTTAGGAATGGTAAATATAGAAACTTTAGGATTCATATTTTAAAAACCATTTAATGGTTTTTATAAGTCCTTCTTTAAAATTAGTTCTTGCTTTAAAGTTGAATTCTTTTTCTGCTCTTAAGACATCAAGACAACGTCTGGGCTGACCATCAGGTTTAGAGACATCCCAACGAACCTCTCCTTTAAAATCCATAAGTTTGCAAATTAATTCAGCCAGGTCTTTTATTGAGATTTCCAGTTCCGAACCTAAATTTACTGGCTCTGATTTATTATATTTCTCAGTAGCTAATATAATTCCTTCAGCCGCATCTTCCACATACAAAAATCCTCGGCTTGCCTTGCCAGTTCCCCAAACTTTAATATAATCTCTACCCTGTTTTTGAGCCCGTGAAATCTCACAGATTAGGGCAGCCATAACATGGGAAGATTTTGGGTCAAAATTATCACCGGGACCAAAAAGATTCAAAGGTAAAAGATAAATCGCATTAAAACCATACTGTTGTCTATAGGCCTGGGCTTGAACCAAAAGCATTTTTTTGGCTAAACCGTAAGGAGCGTTTGTCTCTTCGGGATATCCCTTCCACAAGTCATCTTCTTTAAAAGGAACCGGAGTAAATTTTGGATAAGCGCATACCGTACCTATTGCTACAAACTTTTCTACTCTGGCTTGACGAGCTGCTTCCATCATCTGCACTCCCATTATAATATTGTCGTAAAAAAGCTCTCCTGGTTTTTCTTTATTAAATCCAATGCCGCCTACTTTAGCTGCTAAATGTATAACAATATCCTGCGCTTCCACTGCTTTTTGGCAATCTTCCCATTTTCTTAAATCTAATTCTTCAATCGTGGGTAAAAATAGATTTTCTTTTGGAATTTTTCTTTTCTCTAATAAATTCTTAACCAAATGTTTTCCTAAAAATCCATGAGCGCCAGTAATTAAAATTTTCTTTTCTTTAAGATTTATCATATTTAATCAATTTTCCACCATTTATTTGGGAATTTTTCTTTTAAAGTTTTATCCCCTTCTCCTGAAGGATTTAATCCTAATTTCCGAAAATCAGCATCAATCATTATTTTCACTAATTCCTGAAATTTTATTTTTGGCTCCCAGCCCAATTCTTTTTTAGATTTTGAAGCATCTCCGATTAAAACCTCTACTTCAGCTGGCCTGAAATAACGGGGGTCAATTTCTACATATGGCTGCCAATCGCCAAGACCGGCGTATTTAAACGCCTCTTCTAAAAACTCTTTAACTGAATGGCTTTCGCCGGTGGCAACCACATAATCTTCCGGATTTTCTTGCTGAAGTATTAAATACATTGCCTCAATATACTCTGGGGCATAACCCCAATCCCTTTTTGCGTCAAGATTCCCTAAATATATTTTTTTCTCTATTCCGGCTTTAATTCTAGCGATAGCGCGGCTAATCTTTCGAGTAACAAAAGTTGGACCACGACGGGGTCCTTCGTGATTAAATAAAATTCCATTACAAGCGAAAATTCCATATGCTTCTCTATAAAGTCTAGTTATATAGTAAGAAAAAACCTTAGCGCAAGCATAAGGACTTCTCGGATGAAAAGGAGTATTTTCATTTTGGGGCGGCAAAGAAAAACCAAACATCTCGCTACTCGCCGCGTTGTAAAATTTTATTGGCAAACCCGAGTTTTTAATTGCTTCAAGAATTCTTAATGTCCCCAGAGCATCTGTATTAACGGTATACTCTGGCATATCAAAACTAACCCTTACATGGGATTGAGCTCCTAAATGGTAAATCTCGTCGGGTTTAATTTGATTAACTAACCTTTCAATGTTACCAGTATCAGTCAAGTCGCCATAATGCAAAAATAACCTCATTCCATTAAGATGGGGGTCTTGATAAAGATGGTCAATACGGGAAGTGTTAAAAGTGCTGGCTCGCCTAATTATTCCGTGAACCTCATAACTTTTTAATAAAAGAAATTCGGTTAAATAAGAACCATCCTGGCCAGTAATTCCTGTAATTAGGGCTTTTTTAATCTTCATAAAATTTTCCTATTTTGTTACAAATGTAAATAATGTCTTGTTGCTCTAAAAATGGATGAACGGGCAATGATAATATTTTAGATATTTTTTTGTCTAAAACTGGAAGATTTAATTTATTAAATTCGCTAAAACATTTCTGTTGATGGATTGGAACAGGATAATGAATCATTGTTGGGATATTGTTTTTATTTAAATAAACCTTTAAATCATCTCTTTTATCTGCCTCTATCACAAATAAATGATAAACGTGATTAGCTCTTTTTCTTATTTTTGGCAAATTTATTTGTTTAATATGGCGAAGTAATTGAAAATATTGAACAGCGATTTGTCTTCTTTTCTCATTATATTCTTCCAGATGCCTTAGCTGAACTAAAAGTATCGCTGCTTGTAATTCATCTAATCGGCTGTTTAAACCGCATATTTCATGTTGATATTTATTTTTCTGACCATAGTTTCTTATCATCTTAGATTTTTCATATAATTCAAAGTTATCGGTAACAATAGCGCCGCCATCGCCAAAACCTGCTAAATTTTTTGTGGGATAAAAGCTGAAACACCCGGCATGTCCAAAGGTCCCAAGTTTTTTCCCGTTGTATTCCGCTCCATGAGCCTGAGCGCAATCCTCTATTAGATATAAATTATTTTTCTGAGCAATCTTTTTAATATTCTCAATATCTACTGATTGGCCATAAAGATGAACGGGTAATATCGCTTTTGTTTTTTTAGTAATTTTCTCTTTTATTTTAGAAGCATCCAAGTGATAATAATCATCAATATCAACAAAAACTGGATTAGCCCCTACCGCTTTAATTGCTAAACCGGTAGCTATAGCTGAATGAGAGGTAGTAATAACTTCGTCTCCTCTTTTTATTCCCAAAGCCATTAATGAAATCTGAATTGCTTCAAAGCCATTGCCCACTCCTACGCAGTATTTGCTTTTTAAATAATCAGCGAATTCTATTTCAAATTTATTTACTTTGCTTCCCAATATATACCAGCCCGATTCTAAAACCTCTTTTATCGCGCTATCAATCTCATCTCTTAGAAAATAATATTGTTTTTTAAAATCATTAAATAAAATCATTTTTTAAAATATTCTTTAAAAATCTTATAATCTCTAATATAATCATTTTCTTTATAAAAATCTGAGGCTAAAACTAATAAAATTGTATCCCTTTGAAAATTAGTCACTTCTGTCCAAAGCATTTCCCCTAAAAAAATCCCTTCGTTTGGCTTAGATAATATTATTTCATCTTTATTCACACCATCATCAAGTTTTATTCTTACTAAAGCATTAATGCAAAACAAAACTTGTTTAGTTGTTTTATGAGCGTGCTGTGCTCTATTTGTTTTTGGAGGAACATCAAAAATATAATAAAATCTTTTAATGTCAAAAGGAATTTGCTTTTTTATTTCTCCAAAACAAAGATTACCTCTGTTTTTTTCCGAGATTACAGGAAGTTCTATAAAATAACTATTTTTAGTTTTTATCTTCTTTTTCACGGTATTTTTTTTGCATAAAGCAAGAGGCCTGGAGTAAACTATCAAAAGTACCAGCGTCAAACCATTCTTTTTTAAGTAAAACAGCTTTTAATTTCTCCTCTTTAATATAAAGGTTATTAATATAGCTAATTTCGTACTCCCCTCTTTCCGAAGTTGACTGGCCAATCATCTTGTCAAAAACTGTCTTATCATAAATATAAAGACCAGTAACGGCTAGATTAGATTTTGGCTTTTGGGGTTTTTCTTCTATTTCTAAAACCTTATTATTTTCATCAACTGTAACTATGCCAAACCTCCGGGGGTCTTCTACTTGTTTGAGAAAAACCATAGCCCCTTCTTGAAAATCTCTGATATAGGATGTTAAATCATCTTCAAAAATATTATCACCTAAATACAAAACAGAATTATCCTGGCCAATATAATCTTTGGCAATATAAAGACCTTGAGCAATGCCAGATGGTTCATTTTGAATACCATAAACAATCTGAATTTGCTTGCCTGTATTTTTGGAAATAAAACCCTGGCCAGAACCCAAAAGGTTGACAAAATCATTAATATGCCAAGGTGAGGTAACAATTATTATTCTATCAATGAAAGCTGCGACCAATTTTTCAATAGCATAAAAAATTAAAGGTTTGTTATAAACCGGCAATAAATGTTTATTTGTAACCTTGGTGATTGGAGAAAGACGAGTGGCAAAGCCACCAGCTAAAATTACTGCTTTCATTTTTTTATTATTTTTGATATGGTTGGACGAATAATATCTTTATAAATTTCTCTTTTTTTAAATCCAATATGAGAATCAGGAAGAAAAGTTTTAGATTTATTCATAACTAATCTCAAAGATTCTAAATAAGGATAGTATATTAATTTTTTTACATTCTTTGAAAGACTATAGCCCCGGACTAATTTAATCAGATTTGGTCTAAATATAAATAACTGGTGAAAATGATAAAAAATTAAAGGATTATTATCAACATAAACTTTATTATTTTTTTGGGTAATTTTATAATTTTTATAATTCCAAGGCGCTACCCCCCCACCCTTGTGTTGTAAAACTTTTACTTTCTTAAATCTCTGGGGCCAGTCATTTAAATATAGTTGGTCCCCGAATTTCCCATTTTTATATCGTTCGGAGCAGCATTCCAAACATTTTTTTCTCCACCAATCCAAGCAATTTATTGCATTCGCGTCATTTTGAAATATTAACATTTCAACATTATAAATACCAGACCTTTTTTCCAAATGAACGTACTCTTTAGAATAATTATGCCTGATTATTAGAACAGAGTTATTGCCGAATTCATCATAAATCGGTTTGAGACTATTATAAAAAAATAAATCAGCGTCTAGGTAAGCTATGTTTTCCAGATTTGGATATTTCTTTAATAAATAAAGCGGTAAAGAGGAAGTGCAAGTCCAACAATATTCTACTGAAGTGCGACTATTTTTAATTGAAAGCAACTCAGGATCTTCAAAATCTTTTAAAGCAATAAGTTCTATGTTTTTTAGATTCATATTTTTCAAAACAGAATAAACTGTATCGTCCATACATAAAATCCACAATTTAAAATCAGGACAATGTTCAATTAAAGAAGTATGAAGAGCTAAACCCCGATATAAATAATTTTTATCAAATAATGTGCAAAAATTATAACGCATATTGTTTGGTACATAAATAAATTACAATAGAAGCAAAAAAATTTGGCCAAAACTTTTCTAAAAAACCGGCAATGTTTCCTTTAATGGTTTTTTCTTTATTAATAAAGGCAACATCAATAATTTTTAGTCCGTTATTTGAACAAAATTCTCTAAAATCTTTTATGCTTAACTGATGAATATGTCCTGTGTTATACCAGTTATATCCACCAAGCATTGTCTTGGGCATCCTCCCTTTAAGTAATAACTCTAATCGATTTTTGAAAAAAGCAAAATTTGGAAAAGAAATTATCTGATATCGGGAAATTCTTTTCATTTCCTGTAAAAGAATTTCTGGATACATTACCATTTGTAAAGTTATATTACAAAGAGAAAAATCAAAAGAATTATCGGGAATATCCTCTAATTTAACATCTATTCTTCCTGCCCTACCTCCTAATCCTTTCTTTTTGCAGACGGCTATTCCGCTTTCTGAAATATCTATGCCGAACTCAAAGATATTCTTTTTCTTTTTTAAAATCGTTAAAAGAGAACAATCACCGCAACCCAAATCAACAACTTTGGATTCAGGGGTTATCCATTGCTCAATATACGAATATTCCGGCCTCTCAGATACTTCTTCTTTCCAATTATAGTTTCGATTATCTCTCATATATATCAATAATTTTTATCTATAACGCATAAATTAAATCTTTTTTTACTTTTTACATTCAAACACAAAAAAGAAATTGGTATTATAATATTCTAATTTATGATGGTATGCTATTTGTAATGAATATCTACTTTTTCTAAAAATTGGCAACCAGTAACCATTCATTTTACCTTCTATTAATTGAAATTTAGGTGCCATTAAATCAATAAACTCTTGATACCTCCAATTATTTACATGGTCTTGATGCGGTCCCTTTTTTTTATATTTATAACAAAAATTATTTGGAATAGATATTATAAGTTTAGTTCCATTTTTTGAAACTCTATAAATCTCTTCTAATGCTTTATCAAAATTCCTAATATGTTCAAAAACCTCGGTGGATATAATATAATCAATACTATTATCTACTAATGGTATGTGCTCAGCTGAGCCAACAAATAAATTTATGTTCTTTCTCTTTTTATACTTGTTCCAAAGATGAGATAAATTGACAATATCAAATCCATAATAAATACAATCTGGTTTAATATATTTAATTAATTTTCCTTGTCCTACCCCTATTTCTAAAATAATTCCTTTCTGAATATATTCTTTCATCCATTTTTTAATCTGATTTTCAATAAAACCATCTATACAATAATGAGTAAACAATCTCATAAAACTTACATACGGCTTCCCCAGAATTGGGCTTAGTATCTTTTTTATGGTTTTATTCATTGCCTAACTATAAATATTGATTGATAATCTCTGTTAATTTTTGCATTCTAGAAAAGTAATTATGGTCTCTTAATGTTCTTTTTTGGCCAGCTTTGGCTATTTTTTTTCTTTCCTCTTCGTGATTAAGATAATAATTTATTTTTCCCAACAATTCTTCTTTTGACTTATAGGTTTCTATTTCTCTGCCGAGTTCAAACAATTCATTTAAATTATCTTTGTAATCAGTGATTAGCATGGTTCCAACCCCTGTGGACTCGTAAAGCCGCATGTTATTAGCATAGTTTTCTGCTACATCAATATGACGGTTGATAGATATTTTTGCGTTATAAAGTATATTATACATATTAAGAGCCCAGGATTCACCGTGATATTTATTCTTCATAGAAGGGCTAAGGAAACGATCCTTAAAACCATAACCCCAAAAATCTATAGGTATATTGTTTTTAACCAAATATTCAAATGTTTCAATAATTTTTTTGTGGTGTCTCGATATGCCTCCAATAAATACAGCGTTGTATTTTTTATTAGTTTCTTTGAGTTTATCCAATATGGTTTTTTCAAATCCTATCTTGAGATATTCGCTCTTAATTCCCTCATTTCTAAATCTTTTAACATAATGAGGAAAGGAAGAAATAATTAAGTGGTATGGTTTAAGATAATTGTTTGGAGGTAATGGACAGGCAATTTGTCCCACCAATAACTTTATGTATTTTTTAATTTTTTCTAAAAAAGCGGGTTTCAAAATGCCAAGATTCTGGACATAAATTATATCTGGCTTAAATTTTAGGATTTGGGATTCTAAGATTTTTGTTATCCAGTTACCTTTAAAATAATTTCTAATTTTTATATTATTCTCTTTTGCCCACTGGCTTTGCAAAATTTCATTGTTAATTATAAAATCTTCTGCCTGATGTCCTATTTTTCTAAGATTCTTTGAATAAAAATCAGCAGTGCCGAATTGTTCAGCTAAAAGTAATTCTTTTTGCCTCGTATAGCTTGTGTTTTTAATTTCCGGGTTCTTGGCATAAAAATCATTTAAGAAATTCTTGTAGTATGTATCAATAATAAAGAATTTCATAAGTATTTATGATTAAGTAATTTTCTTTTGTTAGTGGAGATTAAATCTCCTTTTTGATTAAAAACGCAGTAATAAAATCTATTTTCCCACAATAACATATTTACAAATAAATCTCGGTTGTTGTAAACCAATCTCTGGAAAGGATTGTTCCATTTTGAATGATAGAAAAGGAAAAAATCGTCAATTCCTGTATCTTTTTGTTTTTTAAAATCATATTCGAAAAATAATAATGTATCTGCTAAAAACTCTACATACCATTTATGGTGTTTAATCTTAGTGAAATTAAACATTGTGTCTGAAAGCCGAGTCGGGGTCTCAATATAGCCTCGTTTCCCTACTCTCATTATTTCTTCACAGGCCTTATCAGGATTATCTACATGCTCTAAAAGATGCGAACAATAAACAAAGTCAAATTCCTTATCTTTGAAAGGTAAGTTTTCTATTGAGGCCTTTACTATATCTCTGTTATCAGTTACTAATTTTTCTCCACCACGATGAAAATTATCATCAAAATACAAATCAACTAAATGAGTAGCAAGAGGAAAGGGATGGCCGCCGCTGCCAACGTCTAATACCTTCTGCCCGCTTTTGATATTAAAATCAATATATTCTCTCTGATAAGAAAATCTATCTTTTTCAGGCCCCCTGCCTTTCCTTAGAAATCTAATTTCTGTTCTGAACAGTTTTTTGAATAAACCGCTAATTTTTCTAAGAAGACCGCCATACATTGGTTTTATCATTCAATAATTTATTATTGATTTCCTCAACCGTTTTTAATAATTTTAAATCAACTCCGATTTTATCTCCTAATTGAATTAAAGATTTAATGTCTTTTGACAAACAAGCACCGCTGTAACCTCGGTAGCCATCTCGAAATATCTCAAAATGGGAAAAACCAAATCGAGGATTAACCGAAGCCATTTTTTTTACCAAATCATAATTTATACCTAATTTTTGACATAAATCATATATTTGATTAGCAAAAACTACTTTGGTGGACAAAAAAACATTTGAAAAATATTTAACCATTTCAGCTTCTGTAGCCGGAACAATAAATTCCGCCGGAGCCTTAGGTAAAATTCTTAGAATTTCTTCTGCTATACATTTGCTCTTTTTAGTGTAACCAATAATTTGTTCGGAACAATTCCGCATATCTTCTTTTGCTGTTGCCTGTCGTAAAAATTCCGGATTAAATAAAACTTTGTGCTGGGGATATCTTCTTTGCATTCTTTCGGTTGTTCCCGGTAACACGGTTGATTTAATCACAACAATCTTTCTATCTTTTATAATAGAAAAAACATCTTCTACTGCTGAAAGGTCAAAACCTGATTTTTTAGTGAATAGAGTAGGAACACAGATGAATATAATATCTGTTTTATTAATTTCCTTTATACTTCCAATATTTTTATGCTTATCATAAAGAATGGCTCTTGGTATTACGTTAGCCATTGCTTCTCCTACCACCCCTATACCAATAATTCCAATTTTTATTTCATTTTTTGAAACCATGAAAAAAGCTTTATTATTGCTTTATGAATGTGAGATTTTCTCTATCGCTTCTAAAATTCCTTCTAATATTTCTTTATTATCAACGTTTTCCGGTCGATGCAGGGTTAAAACCACATATTCTTTTGGTCCAACGTTGAATTTTTCGTAAAATTTTAACTTTTTGCTCTTAATCTTTAATTTTTTCCAATAAATCTATCAAAGATGAATATTCTTTATCTTTTAATATTTGCCTGGCAAAATCCAGATCTCTTAAGCTGTCAATGTCGGCGACTTCGCCCGTAATGAAGGCCCTGATTTTTCTACCGTGCAACATCCCGGTTTTCTCTATTGTTTTCGGCAAAAGAACGTCTACATAGCCGTTTGCTTTATAGGTGGCAGGGAGTTTTTGGCGAGGGAAATCTTGGTATTCTATGCCTGGTTTAAAATCTTCTTTGCCGAAAAACTCTGCATAGTTTCTTTTTTTCCTGAACAGTTTGTAGGCTGACGACTCAAATCGGTGTCCGCTTCTTAAGGCTGTGGCCTTTTTGTCTTTAATTATCTCTGAAATTGCTTTATCAACAACTTCAATGTTTCTTAATGGCGTAGTCGGACGAAGAAAAACCAAATAATCCGGACAAAAACTCTCTTTGCGCCTAAACCACCCTATGGCGTGCTTGATAAGTCCTATATCTTTGGCGTTGTCTGTCGCGAATTTTTTAGGACGCAAAAAGGGAACTTCTGCCCCATATTTTTTGGCAATTTGAGCTATCTCCTCGCTGTCAGTGCTGACAATTATCCTCTCAATGAAATTTGATAGTTTCGCAACTGCTATTGAATAAGCAATAAGAGGATGCCCCCCCATATCAATTATGTTTTTTTTTAGGAATTGATTTTGACCCTCCTCTTGCCGGAATTATTGCTATGATGTTTTTCTTTTTAAATTGATTTTCCATATTTTAATAAATTAAAGGTTTCATTATAGGAAAGTCTCCTGAAAGGTGTGTAATAACTCTTTTCTGAACAATTGACAATATCAACTGGCTTCAGGTTGTATGTTCTATATGTTTTCTTTAATATTAATGGCATTAATTTGTTAAAATTTTCAGCATCAATCATAAGTTTTTGTTCGGGGGTAAAACTTTGGTGCTCGGAATCGGATTCTTTAAAATAAACTTCTTGGGGGTTAGTTCTTCCACCGTCAGCGCCAAAAATAATCACTTTAGACGCCTCCCCTATCAGCGCTAAGCAGAGTAATGCCGAAAAAGAGTTTAGTGCTAAAAAATGCAAAGGATATTTTATGCTCGGAATCTGCTGAAGAAATACTGACCCTTGTTTTATTACTATCGAACTAAGTTTAGAGGTAGACATTAAAAATAAGAGCTTTTTATCATATTTTTTAATGAATTCGTCAAAGTCAAAGTCAAAGTCCTTTGGCGTCCTCTCTGAAGAAAAAGAGCTTTTTACGGAAATAAGTATATTATCTTCTCGCCTCTCTAAAAAATCAATTATATTATCCATCCAACCCCCCTGGATTAGCAGCGCACATAACAACCGAGAGATTGCGGTTAATTTTCTCTAAAATATATTTCTCAATAATCCAAAAACCACTTAGTCCTAAATAGCATACATCACAATCCTTAAGTTCTCTAATCCTTTGCTCAAGTTCTCTAACCGAAGAACCAGGTAGTATAATTACCACTGGTCTTTTATTTATCACTTTCCGTAATCTCTCAATTCTTTCTTTAGTATTAGGTAGATAGTGACTAAAATCCATCATACTAAGCTCTTGTTTCCTATTAAACAGATTAAACCCTATTTCAGTCCAAATTTTATCATAGATATGACAAACTCTTTCAAGCCCTCTTTTAATTAGAGAAACGGTCAGAATTTTTATTACAATTTTTTTCAAGATTTTACTCATTTTGATTGCTCTTTATTCAATCTCATCAAAAGATTGCTGAAGAATGCAAGCCCCTTCTCGAAAGACTGACATCTCATGATTTGTTTTAAAGGGTTGACATTCAATAATATTAAAGCCGGCTGCATTTTCCCAGATATCGTAGTATCTGCCTCCAGATAATACTTTTAATAAAATTCTATATCTCCCGCTAGTAAAAGTAAGGGGTCCTATTCCTATTTTTATTTTTTTAACATTACTGCTAAAATATTTATCATGATATGAGCCAGATGCGCCCATTGAAACCATTTGTCCCAACTCATTATAAATATGAAATTCTACACTATATTTATTTGTCAAAGGAAAACCTGCGAACCCAATAATTAGATTTAATTTTTCATTATATCTAAATAAAGTAGTTCTTTCATTTTTTTCATTAAATATCTCAACGCGATTGAAATAAAAACTTGAATTTTTAATCTCTTCGGGGTTTCTTTCTATAATATAAGATGATTTATCTACCTGTCTCATTTGAGCTTTTTCATAGTCTTTAACAACTTCATCAACATCCCCTTTCTGCACTACTTTACCATTATCTATCCAAACAACTTTCTTGCATAAATTACGTATTACTCCCATATTATGGCTAACAAAAAGTACTGTTCGTCCTCCCTTTACTACATCTTGCACTTTTCCAAGACATTTTTTTTGAAAAGAAATATCGCCAACTGCCAACACTTCGTCTATCAATAAAATTTCTGGTTCAAGATGAGCAGCAATAGCAAACGCAAGCCGAACCCACATACCGCTGGAAAACCGCTTCACCGGTGTATCTATAAACTTTCCTATTTCGGAAAAAGCCACGATTTCATCAAATTTCTCTTCAATCTCTTTCTTCCGCATACCTAAAATTGCCCCATTAAGATAAATATTTTCCCTGCCTGTAAGCTCCGGATGAAATCCGGTTCCAACATCTAACAAACTTGATACTCTACCATAAAGTTCGGCAAATCCATTAGTAGGTTGGGTAATACGGGATAGAACTTTTAAGAGAGTGGTTTTCCCGCTTCCGTTCTTTCCAATAATGCCCAGCACTTCTCCTTCATTTATTTCAAAAGAAATATCCTTCAACGCCCAGATTACATTTTCTAAATCATTATTTTTAAATTTCGTTAAGTTTCTTAATTTAATGAAATTATTTATTGGAGCGCAAACCCAATCCATTATTGTCTCGCGGAATGTCTTATCTCCTTTTTCCTCGGCACCTATTCGGTAACGTTTAGATAAATTATTAATTTTGATTATTGGATTAGGCATAAAATTTAATTTTCTTTTCGAATTAATTTAACTGCTTCTAATAAATCATTAACTATAAAATCTGGTTTAACAGAAAATAATTTATCTCTTCTCCCATAGCCGGTCTTCACTAAAATAGTTTGACAGCCAGCTTTCTTTCCAGCTAATATATCGCTGGTTTTATCTCCTATTAAATAAGATTTTCTAAGATTAATATTAAATTCTTCTTTTGTTTTCAGCAGAAGGCCTATTCCTGGTTTCCGGCAATCACATTTAATTTTCAATCCTGGCACCTCATTAATAAATCCTTTTTCAGGATGGTGTGGACAATAATAAATAGCATCTATTTTAGCACCTTTTCTGCCTAATTCTGTTTCTAATTTTTTATGAATTTCTGCTAAATCTTTTTCTGTCATAAAACCTTTGGCAATCATTGGCTGATTAAAGAGGTTTGATTATACATAAAATTATCAATAACAACAACTTCATACCCCTGTTTTAAGAGTTCTGGAACCAAAACTGAGCCAATATATCCTGCGCCACCTGTAACTAAAATTTTTGGTGTAATTATCATATAATATCAGCAAAGGTTTTTTCAGTTTTAAGAAAATACCATAAACCTAAAATAAGAAAAACAATGCTGACAGCAGATGAGATTCCAAAAGTCATCCAGTTAATTGGCATAGTGCCTAAAAAACCCGCCTTAAATGTTTCTATTACTCCGGTCATAGGATTTAAAGCCAAAATCCATTGATAGGCCTTAGGAATAATACTTACTGGATAAATAACCGGGGTTATGAATATTAATAACTGAATAAAAAATGGCAAAGCATGGTGAACATCACGGTATTTAACATTAATAGCAGCTAAAAAACATCCTAAACCTAAAACAGCCAAAATAGTTATAAAAAGCAATAAAGGTAATAGCAGCAATCCTTCAAAATAAGGTATAAACCTATAATAACCTATAACACCACCAAAAATTAAAGCAGCAAATAGAAAATCAACAAAAGCTACTACAATAGAGGAAACTGGTAAAATCACTTTGGGCAGATACACTTTTTGGATAATCACGGCATTACGTAACATGCTTTGACTGACATTATTTATAGAAGTTGAAAAAAAATTCCAGAACAAAAGTCCGGCATAAACAAAAATAGGATAAGGAATATCATTAGAAGGCATATTGGCTAATTCTCCAAAAATAACAGTAAACACTATCATGGCAATGAAGGGTTGAAGAATTGCCCAAACAATTCCTAAAATAGTCTGCTTATAGCGTAGTTTAATATCTCGCCAAGCAAAAAAGTAAAAGAGCTCTCTGTAATACCAAAGTTCTTTGAAATCTAAATTAGCTAATCCTTTTTTGGGTTTTATAACCAGTTTCATATTGTTTTTTATAATATTCAAGATACTCTCCTGATTTTATTTTTTTCCACCACCACTCATTATTTCTATACCATTGAATCGTCTTTTTTAAAGATTGCTCAAAATTATATTTTGGTTGCCAGCCCAACGTCTCTTTTATTTTAGAGGAATCCAAAGAATAACGACGGTCATGACCCAATCTATCTTCTACATAATCAATATAACTTTCATCTTTTCCCATTTCCCGTAAAATTAAACGGGTAATTTCTAAATTAGTTTTCTCGTTCCCCCCGCCTACATTGTAAACCTCACCCTCCTTGCCTTTATCTAAAATCAGATCAATAGCTTCACAATTATCTAAAACATAAAGCCAATCTCTAATGTTTAATCCATCTCCATAAAGAGGAACTTTTTTGTCTTCAAGTAAATTAGTGATAAAAAGTGGTATTATTTTTTCTGGATATTGATAAGGACCGAAATTATTAGAAGAACGAACGGTTAAAACCGGCATTTTGTAAGTAACGAAATAAGAATGAACCATAAGGTCTGCCGCTGCTTTTGATGCTGAGTAAGGATTAGAAGGATTTAAAGGGTGTTTCTCAGCGCATGATGTTTCATTGATTGAACCATATACTTCGTCTGTTGAAATTTGGATAAATCGTTTAATATTATATTTCTTTGCTATTTCTAAGAGAGTAATTACTCCCTGCATGTCTGTTTTCAAAAAAGAATGGGGATCGGAAATAGAACGGTCTACATGGGATTCAGCTGCAAAATTAATTATAGCATCGGGTTTCTCTGAAATAACTTCATCTACAATTTTTTTATCGCAAATATCTCCCTTTACAAATTTATAATCAGGATTATCCTCTACATCCTTTAGATTTTCTAAATTGCCGGCATAGGTCAATTTATCAAAATTAATAATTTTATAATCTGGATGTTTTTTAAAAATATATCTTATAAAATTGCTTCCAATAAAACCTGCTCCACCAGTAATTAAAATTTTCATAGTTTTATAAAAAATTACCACTTTCCAATAATTTTCTTGGTTTTATTTTTGATATGATAATATAATTTTTCAAACCCTGTTTCTTTATTCGGAGAAACTAATCTCAAAAGCTCATTGCCTAAAATTTTATATCTACCCCCGACTTTATTGGCTTGAATTATCCCGTTTTTAAGAAGCCGCTTAATAGTACTATTGCTCACTTTTAAATAATCTTGGGCCTCTTCAGTAGTATAAACCTTATTTGGATTTATTTCTTCTGCCATATATTCCATATTAAAACACCCCAAAAGGGGTGTCAACCCTCCTCACCTTTAAATAAAGGTGAGGGGTCAATAGAGGTCAATAAGGTCCATCTTCTTAATAACCCATAAACATACTTACAACTCCTTTTTGTCCTATGGCAATAGCGCCAATAATTAAAATCCAAAAAGGCAATAACCAGAAACTGCTGATAATTAACAAAGCTGCTGTTGTTATATCAATTATCCCTCCCATACCTGTTATATTAAGAAGGGCCTTAATTATAAGTATTATAACAACCCCGATTAATATACCTAAAGGAATTTCAATCTCCGCTGGCGCTATTACTCGCGTTAATAATATAAAGGCAGCGACTAAATCTATAATGCCTAATATTTTCATAAATTAAAAAAAACCCTTTTCGAGGGGGAAATTTTTATCTAATTTAAAAATAAATTAGATCAACCCTTCCCTTTGCTCGAAGAAAATTAGGCTAATTATTGATGGCATTCTGGCTTTAACAGTTGCGGCACAGCCCCGGATTTTCACCGGCGTTTCCCGTCTATTCTAGGGTGCTTTTATGTATACTATCTTTTTCTTATTAATAGGGCGTCAAGAGTTCTGTAAAAATTTTCTAATAACCAGGAGCTTGATTGAATTTTTCCGCCCTTGCCAACATTAAAAACCATTTTACAATTTATTTTTTTGCAGGTTGCTATTTCGGGAATATTTTTTATGGTTCTATCGCCGCCGTTGGCAAAAATGTTAGGTTTTAGTTTTTTAAGTTCAGCGCAGACGCTCATATCTTTTGAATTAGGACTATGTCTCGTAAGAATAACTCTATCAACCAATTTTAATGATTCAAGAATTTCTTTTCTTTCATTTTGAGGAATAAATACAAATCCCTTCTTTTCCTTTAACCAATTATCATTATTCAAAATCACTACCAATTCATCGCCAAGGTTTTTAGCTTCTTTAAATAATCTAATATGACCGAGGTGAATTGGGTCAAAGCCGCCGCTTACTGCTATAATAATTTTTTTCTTTTTACTCCTCATACTGCTTTTTTAGGAAAATTATTGCTCATTGTTTTATTTTGTTATATCATAAAAAAATATGGAGAACAATACTTACAAATTTTATTTAATTGCTTTTTTTGCAATTCTGGCTTTGCCCTTACTGGCTCTACCCCCCTGGCTTCATCCAGCTGCTTGGGGAAAAGTTGTTTTATTTAGAATAATTATTTCTATATTGATTTTTGTCTTTTTATGGCAGGTTGTTTACAAAAAAATAAGTTTAAATAATCTTAAATTTTTACTTAATAAAAAAAATAAGGTTTTTTTGCCTTTTTGGCTCTTAATTGCTCTCTGGGGAACATTCCTCTTAGCAACTATTTTCTCTTTAGATCCTTATTATAGTTTCTGGGAGTCACCCTACCGAGCCGGCGGATTCTTAAATTTTTCTCTTTATATCATCTTTGCTGTTTTGACTTTTTTAATAATAAAAGGAAAGGATTGGTTAAAATTATGGAAATTTTCTCTAATAATAGGCGTATTGGTTTCTTTGGTGGCTGTAATGCAGTATTTTAAGGTTTTCAGCCAGCATCTTATTCCCTACGAAGGAAGGCCACCTTCAACTTTTGGAAACACAATATTCTTGGGAATTTATCTTCTATTTTCGGTTTTTATGGGACTTAATTTATTTCTAAAAGAAAAGCAAAAAGTTAAAAAAATACTTTATTTACTGGCTCTTTTATTGTTTTTATTTGTTATCCTAATTACGGGAAGCCGGGCGGTTTATTTTGGATTGTTAATTGGTTTCACTTATTTTATTCTTTTCTTTCCCAAAAAACAAAGATTGGTTGTTCTGTTGAAAATTCTTTTTATTCTGCTTTTAATCGTAGGCGTTTATGGAGTTTACTATTTAAATACCGCGCCTAAACTTCCTGATTATCTGCAAAAGAATAAAACAGCGCAACAAGTTTTTTCTCGGCTTTCAGTTGATTTACTTTCAGATCCAAGATTTTCTGCCTGGCAAATAGCTCTCGAAGCTATAAAAGAAAAACCAATTTTGGGCTGGGGCCCCGAAAATTTTTCCATTGCTTTTGACAAGCATTATGACCCCTCCTTGCCTCAAATCAGCAAAGAATGGGGCGGCTGGTTTGACAAGGCCCATAATTTTGCCGTTGAAACAGCAACAACAACTGGAATTCCGTCTTTACTAATATATTTATCTTTTTTTGGAGCTCTTTTTTGGCAACTGCAAAAAATAAAAAAATTAATGCCCAAAAAATCCTTAACCTGCCACAATATTCAAGCCGGATTTATTGCTTATCTTACTGCCAATTTATTTAGTTTTGATACATTTTCTACTTACTTAATTTTATTCTTTTTTATCGCCTACAGTTTTTATTTAATAAATGGTTCAAGGGGTCCAAATCAAGAAGAAAAGCAAATTACTACAACTTCTCCCCCTTTATGGAAATCAGGACTTGTTTTTGGGCTTTTTTGCATATTAGCTATTTTTATCTGGAGTCATTGTTTAAAACCATTTGAAATAAACAAAGACATAAACTGGGCAGTTCATTATTCAACTAATGGGCAGTGCCTAAAAGCAATAGAAACAATGGATAATGAGGTTATTCCCAACAATACTATTATAAACAGCTATGCCCGTTTGCAGTATATAGATATAATTAGAAATTGTTTGCAAGAAAATTCTCAAAACAAATATGTTTTAGCGCCAAAAGCAGTAGAAACTTTAAGAGAAGAAACAAAAATAAGGCCTTATTATACAAGGGCCTGGATCACTTTGGGAGCCTATTTAAATGTTTTAGTTCAAAATAAAGAAACGCTTAAAATAGAAAATTCCAATGAATTATTAAAAGAAGCTGACTTGGCTTTTGAAAAAGCTGCTGAATTAAATCCCAAAAGAGAAGATACTTTTATCGGCTGGATAGAAACCAAGCTCATGCTAAAAGATTATGAACAAGCCAGAGAAAAAGCTGATATCTGTGTTTCTTTAAATTTAAAAAACAAAGAATGCTGGTGGTACCGAGGTTTAACCAATATCTATTTAGGCAATTTAGAACAAGCAGACCAGGATATTGCTTTAGCTAAAGAAAAAGAGCAAAATATTAATTCAAATAAATCTTTAATTCAATTACAAAATGCCTATATGAAAACAATTGAAACAATTGAAGACAGCAGCAAAAAAACAGAATATTATAAAAGATTAGCCGATGTTTATCAAAGATCTATAAAATATATAGATGATAAAAATTTTCAATACTATGCTTCTTTGGCTTATGTTTACAAAGAGCTTGGAGAATACAAAAAAGCCAGAGAAAGCGCTTTGATTGTTTTGGAGTTATCGCCCGAGTCTAAAGAAAACGTTAAAGCGTTTCTGAAAAGCTTACCCACGGATTAATCTATATCAATCCGTGAAATCTAAAAGCCC
>Ga0210049_1000400_pt1 | contig 36037 bp, 31 predicted proteins | sample CryGeyCG2014_300_2_FD_183964 | JGI IMG/M metagenome (GOLD analysis project Ga0210049, IMG submission 183964) | Groundwater microbial communities from aquifer - Crystal Geyser CG06_land_8/20/14_3.00 (SPAdes) (version 2) | ecosystem: Environmental > Aquatic > Deep subsurface > Groundwater | place... | reverse complement strand
TTGTTGACACAACCTTGTGTGTTGGCTGTCGAAGTTGTGAAAAGGCTTGCAATCAGATAAACCAGGACCTGCCCCGGAAAGCCTCCGAATTCTACAAGGACAATTCGATGCTCGAGAAGAGAAGGAGGATGGCCGCCGATTCTTACACCGTGGTAAATCGCTACAACAATCCAGAGGACACAAATAGACCAGTTTATGTAAAATTCCAGTGCATGCACTGTACTGACCCAGCCTGTGTGTCTGCTTGTATCGTTGGCGCCCTGACAAAAGAGTCGAATGGTGCAATACGGTACGATCCATGGAAATGCATCGGATGCCGTTATTGCATGGCCGCATGTCCTTTTCAGGTTCCTGCCTATGAATACAACAATGCCATGACACCTCAGGTCAGAAAATGCACTTTCTGCTTTGAACAGAGGACATCAAAGGGTAAAGCACCTGCATGTGTTCAGGCCTGTCCTATGGAGGTTATGACTTTCGGGAAGAGAAGAGAATTGATCAAAATCGCTAAGAGGCGAATTGAAAAACATCCTGATCGATATATTCCTCATTTATATGGGGAACACGAATTGGGAGGAACTTCATGGATGTACCTATCAAGCCTTCCCTTTGAGGAAATTGATTTTCCAAATTTAGGGTATATATCACCTCCCAGTTATACTGAGCCTATACAACACGCTATTTTTAAGCATTTCATCCCCCCATTGACCCTCTTTGCGGTACTCGGTGGCCTCATGTGGTTCTTAAAACCCAAAGTGGTAAAATCAGAATCGGTTTTGGAGGAGGAAAATTCAGAGAAATGAGTTCCCGTGAAAATGCTGCTCCTGTAAAAATACGATTTTTTACTACCGGTGTAAAGGTTCTTATTGCCTTTATGATTACCGGCTTGAGTTTTGGCCTTTACAGAATGGTATTTGGTTTGGGGTCTACTACAAATTTAACGGATCAGTATCCATGGGGGCTGTGGATTGGAGTGGACGTGGCAAGCGGGGTGGCACTGGCGGCAGGGGGTTTCACAAGCGCTTTCTTGGCCCATATCTTCCACAGGGAACATTTCCACGCTATTGTCAGACCGGCCCTCCTCACAGCGATGTTGGGGTATACTTTTGTCGGGATTGGGTTAATGTTTGACCTTGGAAGGTGGTATAATATATGGCATCCTATGCTTCCTATGATGTGGCAAGGGAATTCAGTTTTGTTCGAAGTCGGTATGTGTGTAATGGTATACCTCACCGTGTTATATATCGAATTTTTACCCGTTGTGACCGAGCGCTTTATCGGTAAAGTAAACCTTCCTGGAATGCTCTCTTTCTTTAATAAACCTATTGATAGACTTCTGACTTTCTTGGATAACATCCTGGGGAAAGTCATGTTTGTCTTTGTGATTGCGGGTGTGGTTCTCTCCTGTTTACATCAATCGTCTTTGGGAACATTGATGGTAATTAGTCCTTACAAGATGCATCCATTGTATTGGTCTCTTCTGTCTCCATTGTTTTTTCTTGCCTCCGCGATTGCTGTTGGATACCCCATGGTGATATTTGAGTCTATGATTGCATCGAAGTCGTTTGGACATAAATCAGAAATGCACATTTTGACCCCGCTGGCTAAGTTCATCCCCTATTTATTGGGCATTTATATTGTGTTGAAAATTGGAGATATGATTTACAGGGGCACCTACGTATACCTCTTTGAAGGGTCGATCCAATCCCGGATGTTCTGGCTTGAATTCGGCACTCTGACAGTAGTTCCCTTTCTCATGTTATTATCATCACGGGTTCGAAGCTCTGCCGGCTGGTTGTTTTCCGCTGCCACTATGTGTATTTTTGGAGTTTTGTTGAATCGATGTACAGTCTTTTTCATTGCTTATCGGCCTCCTTTTGCTGAAAAGGCCTACTTTCCTGCCATAGGTGAGTTTGCCCTCACCATAGGTCTCATTGCAACACTTATGCTTATCTATAGGGTATTTGTCTCCATCCTTCCAGTCATGCCTGCCCCTGAAAAAGAGGCTGTTCGGGAGTAATCATTTCTGGGCATAAGGATAAAACAGTAGATGCGGTAAGGTAATTAGAAGATTCGAGGAATGGAGGAAAAAGAAGATGACAAAGATCGCTATTATAGGATGCAAGCGGATTCAAGACCAATTATGTGTAGCGTGTGAGAAATGCCTCAAGGCTATCAGCAAAAAGGAAGGGGAGTTTTCCAGGTATGCTGATGGGATCGAGCTGGTAGCCCTTGGAAACTGTGGGGACTGTCCTGGGCTTGTTATTCCAAAAATAAAATTGATGAAGGAAATCGCCGATAGCCTGGAGCGAGATTTTGATGTTATCCATCTGGGGACCTGTATAGTGAAGGCAGTTAAGACGGCCCAATGCCCTCTTGATTTTGAACGGGTTGCAATGCTGGTGAAGGAGAATTTCGGAAAAGACATTGTAGTGGGGACCCACCCCTATTAAACTCATTGAAAAAACTGTGAACTGTGAACTGTGAACCGACAACCGTGAACGGTTACTCAAGGGATTACTTGTTTTTGGTCTTGACATTTCAAAATGAAGTGTTTATTATGTTGTTAAAGTAGTTACTTAATGGGGGACCATATGGGTATAATAACTGCCAAGGAGTTGAAGCAAAAGACTGGAGAGGTTATAAAGAAGGTCAGATCAGGTGAACAATTGACTATTACATACAGGGGAAGACCCGTGGCTATCATTGCTCCACCAGAAGTGGAAGAGAGGAAGGCCTTAGAGAAATTGAGGCCATTTAAGGAGGCATGGAAGGATATTGAGGAAACTCTCCAGAAGACAAGACCTAAATTTAAAGAATGGCAGGAGGCCATTGAGTGGGTACGAGACAAAACTTAGTTTTGATTGATACAAACATCTTTGTGATCGACCTCCGTTACAAAAGAGATATTTATTACCAGAATAATCTTACATTTCTCGCTTACATAGCAAAAAAGAGAGTCGGCTTTACCACTATTGTCAATCTATTAGAGCTTTGCGGAATTCTCTCATTTAATCTCAGCGAAAAACAATTGACCGAGTTATGGTTCTACTTTCAAGATAGATACCAGGTTACCGTTCTACCTGTCCCCAATCTTGAGACTCACTTTCCAAAGGTAAATATTAAGGGTATATTTGATTTACTTAAAAAAAGAACCTCCCTGGGTGATGCCTTGATGATGTCAGTTGCACAAGAACATCTGTCCTTCGTTTCAACAATGGTTACCTGGGATAATGCCCACTTTGAGGATATTTTCCCTGGTAGTGTCATGACCCCTGAGGGATTTTTACGATGCTTCAATAGTGGATAACGATTCTACTAAAAATGCGAATTGAAAAATAATTAGAAGGAGGACACAATGGGCAAGAAGATAATGGTTATAGATGACGAGCCTGATGTAATTACCTATCTGACTACTCTCTTGGAGGAAAATGGTTATCAGACTGACTCTGCTAAGGATGGTGTGGAGGGGCTAAAGAAGATAAAAGAAAAGAGGCCAGATTTAGTCTGTCTGGACATATTGATGCCTGAAAAATCCGGCATAGGCCTGTACAGAGAGCTCAGGAAGGATGAGGGATTGAAGGGAATACCTGTGGTCATTGTAACAGGTTTCAGAGGGGATGAGCATCCTCTTATGGACTTTAAGGAGTTCCTCTACAAGCGCTCTGTGCCAGGGCCTGAGGGATACCTGGAAAAACCAATCGACAGACAGAAATTTCTTGAGATCATTGAGAAGAACTTAGGCTGAAGAGCAGGCGTAGTTCACAGATTGGCAGTAGACCGGCAAACATCATACAGGCTGTTGCCCAAACGAGAAAGGAAAGTTTTGGGCAACAGCCTGTTTTTTTATCCACTCCCCGTCCTTATCGTTGAAGAGTTATTGCCAATAAAAAGATTGAGTGAAATCGCTATCGGATGCATGTAAGTCAATGTGAGATTGAAAAATACCTGCCGATATTGTGAATCAGAGATTAGGGGTTTTGCCACTTACAAATGACAGGAGCCGGTCTTTTGGCCGGCTTTTGCTTTTTAGATTTTTACGTGGTATTATCGAACCTGAATAAGGACAAATAGGACCGGTCATAATTCAAGGAAAGGTATGGTTTATATATGAATAAAGAAATGATGAATACCAAAGGAGTGGCTGAATACCTGAACATAAATGAGAAACTTGTGTACAAACTTGTAAAAGAGAAAAAAATACCGGGAACCAGAGTTACCGGCAAGTGGACTTTCCCGAGACGATTAATTGATGAGTGGATCATTGAAAACGCTAAGGAAAATATCGGGCTAAAAAATAAAACCAAAGAGCTAAAAGATCATATCGTGATCATGGGAAGTAATGATTTTACTATCGAACTTCTCTCGCATGCCTTAAATAAAAGGTTTCCCGAATACACCCTTTCTTTTTCCAATGTGGGAAGTTTAGCCGGCCTTATTGCACTGGGGAGGGGTAGCAGTCACCTGGCTGGCTGCCATCTTTTTGACCCCGACACTGGCCAATACAATTTACCTTATATCTCCCGTTATCTCCCCGAGATCAAAATCACCGTCATCAATTTGGTTTATCGGGATATTGGTTTAATAGTAAAGCCTGGTAATCCCCTAAACATCGTTTTCGTAAATGACCTGTCCCGGCCGGGAATCAAAATTATCAACCGGCAAGAAGGATCGGGCACCAGGGTGCTTTTTGATTATGAATGTAAGAAGATGGGCATTGAACCAAAGCTCATTGCTGGATATGAAAAAGAGGTTAATACGCATTTCGAAGTGGCGGCGGCAGTTGCAGGCGAGGTAGCTGATGTGGGCCTGGGCATTTTGTCCGCTGCCAAGATGTTAAATCTAACCTTTGTTCATCTCGCTAAGGAACGATATGATCTTGTTATCCCCAGAGAAAATTTATCTGTCCGGCCAATAGCTTCATTGGTTGAGGTAATACGATCTTCGGAGTTCAAAGAAAGTATAAACCAAATGGGCGGATACGACACCAAAGATACTGGAAAAGTAATGGCTTAACTTTAGCACTAACAAACCAAGCGGGCTTCCTAACCTCAGCCTAAAGACTATTTTCATTGTTAAGCCCCTCATCTCTCCTTTCTTCTTATGACGTGGATAGCAGTTGCTTTGAATGAGGCTGCCGCCTCTCTTCCTTCCCTCAATGATAAATTTTCAAGGGAATGATGTGTGACATAAGCGACAAGAGGGAATCCGCAGTTTAGTTGGACTTTCTGATAGAGCCCTAAGGGGACGATCTTCACAATCTTTCCGGGAAATACATTTGTGGCACTGGTCACCTCTTTGGAAGGATGAACCGAGAGGGTTACATTTTCCGGCCGAATGCAGAGAGTCACTGCCTCACCTAAATGAACCTCACCCACGGACTCGATCTCCTGACCTCCAATGGAAGTGATAAATGCCCTACCATTTCTCTTAATCACCTTCCCGGTCAGAATCGTCTCCATTCCCAGAAAAGAAGCTACCAATTCATTCACAGGATGGTTCATCACCTCTTCAGAAGAACCGATCTGAAGTATCTCACCTCCGTTCATCACCGCAATCCGATCTGACAGTCTCAATGCCTCCAGGCGATCGTGGGTAGCGAAGATTGCTGTCGTCTGTATTTGTTGAAAGATATGTTCCAGGTCTTCGATCAGGGAATTACGGGTGGGAGGGTCAAGGGAGGCAAAAGGTTCGTCAAGGAGAAGGATTTCGGGTTGAAGGGCAAAAGCCCGTGCGAGGCTCGTCCTTTGTGCCTCCCCTCCTGAAAGTGTTTTCGCTGAACGGTCATGAAGATGATTAATCCCAAATCGCTCCAACTGCTCTATGACCCGATCGTGAATTTCACCCCTCTTCATCCCGCGGATTTTTAAACCGGATGCAACATTTTCAAAGACCGTTGTATCAAAGAGGAGGGGCTCCTGGAAAACCATGGCCAATTTCCTGCGGTATTCCAAAACGGAATGATTCGCTCCGACCTTCTTTCCTCTGAAAAAGATTTCGCCCTGAAAGGGTTTTAATAGATAAGACAAGGTTTGAAGTAAGGTTGTTTTCCCCGCCCCATTTGGCCCCACCAAGCAGAGGATCTCCCCTTCCCTGATCAAAAGACATGGGACAGCCAAAAGGCGGGTATCCCCTTTTCTTACCTCAAGGTTTCTTGCTTCCAGTATAGGTTTTGATTCACTCATAACCATTTTGGCATCGACCATAGAGTATAGGGCTTCATCCTTTAAAATATTACTATTCCGCAATCCACATTCCGAAATCCACAATCGGCATTATCTCGGTCTTTCCCTCTGCTGGATCTGGGTGAGGATCAGATTGATGAAATAGGCAAGCAATAGGAGGATAATCCCCAAGGCAATGGCAATATCGAAGTTTCCTCGACTCGTCTCCATGACGGTTGCTGTCGTAAGTACCCGTGAATAACCTTTGATATTACCACCGACCATGATGGAGGCACCGACCTCAGAAATCACCCCTCCAAATCCCGCCATTACCCCAGCCAAAAGGGGAAGCCTGGCTTCTTTGATCAGTATCCAGACCATCTGGAGACGGGTTGCTCCGAGGGCCAGAATCTGAAGTTGAAGTTTTTGGGGAAGCTGCTGAATGGCAGCCAGGGTAATACCCGTGACAATGGGAGTCGCGATGATAGCCTGAGCGATAATCATAGCTGTTGGCGTATAGAGGATTTCCAAAAAACCAAGAGGCCCATTCCTCCATAAAAAGATGGTCACGAAAAGGCCTACTACAACTGGTGGAAGACCCATGCCAGTGTTGATCAGGCTTACAACAATTCTTTTTCCTATAAACCTGGAAAGGGCAACAGTTACTCCAGCAGATATCCCGATAAATAGACTGATGAGTGTAGCTATCCCGGAAACCTTAAGAGAAAGAAAAGTAATCCCGATTACTTCAGGATCAAAAGTGAACAAAAGATAAAATGCCTTTTTAATTCCCTCGAGAATTAAATCCATCTATTTTCCAAGTTTTTCTTCTTTCTTTCCTGCATCCGGAAAGAAGAGAGGAGACCCGAATTTATCCACTCCAAAGGTTTTTATAATCTCCTGGGTTTCCTTTGAAACCATGAAATCGGCAAATGCCTTCCCGCCGCCGGCATTTACTTTTGGCCATTTGGAGGGATTGACCTCGACGACATGATAGATGTTAAGGAGGATGGCATCCCCTTCTACGAGGATGTCAAACCCAAGGTTTTTCTTCAATGCCAGATACGTTCCACGGTCAGCAAGGGTGTAACCCTTTTTCTCAGCAGCAACGCTCAATATCTGACCCATCCCGAGACCGGTCTGCTGATACCACTTTTCTCCTTCAGGTTTTATCCCTGCAGCTTTCCAGATATCCATCTCCTTTACATGAGTCCCTGACTTATCACTTCTTGATAAAAACAGAGCCTGGGCTGAAGCAATCTTTTTGAATGCCTCTGAGGCCAATTTTATTCCTTTAATCTTCGCTGAGTCTCCAGGAGGTCCAACAATAATAAAGTCGTTATGCATAATAATCCTTCGATTGATCCCATAGCCTTCCGCCACAATTTTCTTTTCGGCGGCAGGAGAATGGACCAGAAGCACATCGGCCTCACCCTTTTGTCCCATGGCCATGGCTTGACCTGAACCCACGGCAATAGTTTTGACAAAATAGCCCGTTTTTTTCTCAAAGATTGGAATTAAGACATCAAGAAGACCGGAGTCCTGGGTGCTGGTTGTGGTTGCTAGGATGATGGCCTTCTGTACTCCCTGAACCGGCACGACGAAACCGGACATAATGAATAGACCAAAAATAAGCGACAGAATTACCTGACTTTTGTTCCATTTTTTCATGATTTACCTCCTGTGCGCCGTCATGAGCGTTTCATGTGATTACGATAACCCTGGACACCGGTTTTCACCGGTGTGAAGACTAAAAAGTCCATCTGTCCGCCTGAGGCGGATTACTTTGCCATCCCAATTTTGACGAACCCATATATATTAGTAGACAAAGATTGCCTTTGTCAAGAATAAAAATTACAAATAATAACTAAAAATAGCTTATTATGACATCTTCTAATGGTTATATCATTGATCGTTTTCCAGATATACACTTCTTTTTTTCCACGGCACAACAGATTGGTGCCGGCAAAAATAAAAGCCTAAAAAATATTGGTAACAGTTCACAGGGGTCAGGGATCAGTTGCCAGACACGGCTTTTCTCAAAGACATCCATGGGCTATTTAGTTCTCGCATAATCTCCAATTATCGATAAGTCTTCAAAATATAAAATCTTTTCCTGAACCCTGTTAACTGATCCCTGTGAACTGTTACAAATATTGTTTAGGAAAGTATACTGATGAAAAGTGGATTATGAATGAAGACATTTAAATAGGTTTAGGACGCCTTGAGAGGTAAAATATCAGATTGACTCTGCTAAGGATGGGATAGAAGGGCTGAAAAATTTCTCGAGGTCATTGCGAAGAGCTTGGGCTGAAGAGCAGGCGTAGTTCATAGGTTGGCTGTAGACAGACATCATACAGGCTGTTGCCCAAACAAGAAAGGAAAGTTTGGGGCAACAGCCTGCTTTTTTATCCAGCCCCCGTCCTTTTCGTTGAAGAGAAACGATCCGGAGGGTAACGGTCACGGTTACATTTCAGGCCATTCGATGTAAGGTTCTTTTATATCAACCATGGCATTGACTATAAATTCAACCAGACCCGTGTATGCTATGCCGCATTTTTCCCATGCATCATAATGATTGAATATCTCCCTGATAGCGCCCTTGCAATTGGAACATGGCGCACAGACCATCTTTTTGATACCTGGGTCTATAACATCCTGAAAGGCATCAAGAATCTGTTTGAATTTCATCCTTCCTGATATCCTTGTCCTCCAGTCGGGGAAGTTCATGGAAGGCATAATGGCAAAGCCACTCCCTCCTCCGCAGCAGTAATTCTTCACACCGTGGGGTTCCATCTCCCTGAACTGGGGACAGATCTTACGGACAACTCTTCTCTGAGGCTCCACCACACCCATGAGTCTGACCATATTGCATGGATCGTGCAATGTGACGGGGAAGTCATTTCTCTTTGGATCGAGGTTGAGCTTTCCTTTGCACACAAGGTCTTCCAGTAGTGTCATAGAACTTTCTCTCGGTATATTGATTTCCCCGTTTATAATACGGTCGGCTATAACAGAGATAGCCTTATGGGCATGACCGCATTCTCCTATGACTATCTTCTTTACCCCCAGTTTCTTGGCGATCTGGGCATGTCTTACCGCTACTCTTGCAAACTGTACATCATCGTACCATAAGCCGTAATTGACGGCATCATACCCTAACAGATCACTGGAGAGTGTCCAGTTTAGTCCTGCTGCTTCGAATATAATGGCAAAAGCCATCGGATTTTCCGGCCACGATAGGAATTCACCGGCATTGTGGATAAGGAGTATGTCCGCCCCTTCCTTGTCCATGGGGAACTTTATGTCCAGCCCCGTTCTATCTTTGATGTCATCTTCCAGAAACTCTATGGTGTCCATTAATGCTACCGGCGTCAAACCCGTGCTTGATCCGGCCTTCAAATGCTTCATTGATCCTAACGTATGGATTTCGACAGGGGCAATACCCATTTCCTGGCTAAAGACCTTTCGGAGTTCATGGGTTATCAAACCGTTGTCAACACCGATGGGGCAGGTCTGGGCACACCGCCTGCACAGGGTGCACCTGTATGCCAGTTCGGCCAACCTTGCAACTGTCGTCCAGTTGAGATCGATGTCGTTGCCGCTGAATTTTGCAAAGGTCTTTCCGCCTTTTTTGATATATTTATTTACGATTGCCCGGAGGACCTCAGATCGGTAGGTAGGCCTATATATCTCTTGCTTTCCGCTTCCGATATAGATAGGACATGCCTCGTTGCAGGTCTGACATTTTGCACAGTACTCAAGAGAGAGGGTCAGGGGCTGCAAAAACGTCCAGTTATTCTCCTTTGTGAGCAGCTTTTCAAGGCCTGACAAAAACTTTCTGACGAGTTCCTCCTCTTCTGCCTTTGTTTCGGGTTTGGGTATACTAATGGCTAATACCCCGTCGAGTGATGCCTCATATTTATTCTTCTGAGCTTCTGTAAGTTGCTTAAAATCAGGATCAGAATCTGCCTTATCATAAGGGTATGGTAGTCTCATGAAGTCTGCCGGGTTGAGTTGAACCATCTGATCTGATGGTTTGCCAATATCTTTGAGCCTTATTTTTCCTGCCTTCATCTATTCAACCTCCTCTGTAGCGGTCTCAGCCCACGTTTTGCCTGGCTTCATATGAGGTGCCGACCAGCTTTGCTTGACGTTCAAGAGTTTGTTCACTTTTGCCTCAATGGTGCTTCCCCTCGTATTTATCCTGTCATCCCAACGCACTTCGTGCCACGTAAAGTACTTGCCAATGAAGTGAGTCATGTGGGTGAAGGGCAGATACATGATAAAAAGGGAGAGGAGTATTATATGGGCTACCAGACTTGAGCCACCAACAACCACAGGGCTGAATGTTATCAAACCTTTCATGTAATCCCTGGAGACGGTTAACCCTGAGTCATACGAAAACCATGCTATCAGCCCGGTTAAGAAAATGGCCAGAATGAACACCAGATTGAAGTAATCTATTGGTGCTGCAAAGGCTCTCAGGTCTTTATCGAAGGTTCTCCTTAGGAGTAAGCCAATGGCACCTATTGTACCCAGTATAAGGCCAATGGCACCAAAAATAATTGCCAGGGACTGGAGCAAGACAGGTATGGCACTTTGGGGCGATAAACCCGCAATGTTCGCTATAGCACCAATAAAGAGTAATCCGAGACAACCGATTACCATGTAAATCCCAAAATGAAAGGGGAATGATACATACCAGAGCTTTCTATTATCATGATACAGCGCCCTCACAAAAAGAATCTCCGGTATCATGAATTTAATTTGACTTAAACTTGATCTTTTAATGGGTTTTTCCCACCAGTTCAATTCTTCGAAATAAGAGCCCCCATATTCACGCCCCTTTTCATGGGGAACAGGATAAAGCTCCCATCTCACATGCAACGGCATCCTTAAGTACTTTATGATCTTTCCCAAAACAACCACGATGAAAACAGCCAAACCCAAATAAGACAGCATCAGTAACAACATTCTTTTACCTCCTGTTAATTAAATGAGCACATAAATTTGAGCGACATATGATTCAAACATAATCGCTTTTGAAGTCCATCAATACTCTATATCAAAATCTACTCTAGTCCTCCTCTATCTCTTCCCTTGGAGAAGGGAGAGATGCTGAGACAGAACGAATGGCTGAGTCATATCCCATCCGCTTCATCTTCCTCCATAATGTTGTGCGATTGATTCCCAATTCCTCTGCCGCTTTTTTGCGATTCCAGTCATTACGGCGGAGGGCTTCAAGAATAACATCTTTCTCAACCTCTCCCATAGTCCTCCCATTAATTTGGGGTATGACCACCTCGGAGCCCGCTCTTTGAACAACTCTGGCAGGAAGATCACCAAGACAAATCCTTTTTCCTTTAGCAAGAATATGGGCATGTTGAATGATATTCTCAAGTTCCTTTATGTTCCCCTGGTATAAATACATTTGAAGAACCTGAAGGGCATCTAAATCAATATCGTTAATTACCTTTTCACCTTTCTGATTCAAACGTTGTATATTTTGATGAGCCAAAAAAAGAATATCTCCTTTCCTTTCCCTGAGGGGAGGAAGTCGAATCTGAAAGACATTCAGCCAGTAATACAAGTTATCCTTAAACATTCCCTCCCTGACGCGATTTTCTAAATCTATTTCCGTAGCCGTGATGAGTCGGACATCCAGGGGCTCCGGTCTCTCAGCACCCAGAGGTTCATACTCCCCGTCTTCAAAAGCCCTAAAAAGCATAATCTGAAGGCTCTGAGGAAGGCAATCTATCTCATCCAAAAAAAGAGAGCCTCCATTTGCCCTTTCAATCCACCCGACAATATCTTCTTTAATATTATGAAGGCTATTAACACGGCAACCAAATAGCTCGAATGCCAACGCCTCTTCTGAAAATGCGCTGCAACTGATCTTGGCCATAGGATATCTATGCCGTTTGCTCAGTTTATGAATAGTTACAGCGATAAGTTCCTTTCCTACGCCACTCTCTCCCTGGATGATAACAGGTGCATCGCTCTCGGAAAGATCAGGAAGGATGGACAATATCTTCTTTATTCTCTTGTCCTTACCCAGTCTTTTTGCCAACTCAAAAGAAACTGAAGATTCGGGTAGGTCCTCCAGTATATTCTCAGGACTAACCTGGCTTTTGATTTTAGAATTCCGGGATGACATGAGGATTACACCTTAAATAAAACCTTAAATAAATACGCTACAAAACGGAATATAACAGAATTGTATATAACTAAGCAAGTAATATACCAATTATGGAATTAAACCTTAACTGCTTAATATTATTGGAGATTAATAAATAGAGGTGATTATAATGGGGAGACTGCGAGGGAATAAATGTTGCAACAAATGTAAACTATTCATTGTATCATGTTGAATTAACTAAGCATACTTAATTAGCAACTATATGAAACATAAAGGTTCATCCTGTTCAACAATTCTGGATCATGATATAAGTTCTAACTTCTTTAATTTCCTCCAGAGGGTTGTCCTGCTCAAACCCAGTTCATCGGCAGCCTTTTGCCGGTTCCATTGGCACCTGCGAAGGGCATCAAGGATGGATTCTTTTTCCATCATTTCCAGCTCGGATATAGACGTCTTTGATAGTGAGGTCTTAACTTTAGGCTTGTTCTTGTCGAGCAGATAGGAAGGTAGATGTTCCACATCTATTGTATTCTTCTTGCAAAGTATAAATCCATGTTCTATGGTATTCTCGAGTTCTCGGATATTACCTGGAAAATTATAATTAAAAAGGATTTCGTGTGCCCGGTTGGAGAGCTGTTTGATGTTTTTTTGCATCTTCTTGTTGAATTTTTCAATGAAATGTTCCACCAGTAAAGGGATGTCCTCTTTCCGTTCTCGGAGGCCCGGCACATTGATCTGAATGACATTGATCCGATAGTAAAGGTCATCTCGAAAATGCCCCTCTTGAACACGTTGGAACAGGTCCTTGTTAGTGGCTGTGATTACCCGTACATCTGCCTTGAGGGGTTCATTACTTCCCAGGGGGTAGTACTCACCATCCTGAAGGACTCTCAGGAGCTTGACCTGAAGTTCATAGGATAGATCACCTATTTCATCCAGAAATATAGTCCCGCCTTCTGCCATGGCAAATCGGCCAGGCTTATGCTGTCTGGCATCTGTGAAGGCGCCCTTCCTGTATCCGAAGAGTTCTGACTCCATAAGGGTATCCGGAATGGCTCCACAATTGACAGTAACATAAGACTTATCTTCCCTTTTGCTGAGGTCGTGGATTGCCCTGGCTATTAGTTCTTTTCCTGTGCCACTTTCCCCATATATAAGAACGGTAGAATCACTTATAGCAATATCCTTAAGGTGATTAAAAATCTTCATCATTTTAGCATCTTTACTGATGATATTCTTAAAGGAATAGAGTCCATTAACCTCCATTTTGTAGGCCCTGATCTCGGAGAGGTCCCGAAAGGTCTCTACTGCACCTACAATTTTACCGTCCTTATCCTCTATGGGAGCAGTGCTGATACTTACAGGAATCTCGTGTCCTTTCCGGGTAGCGATATTCACTTCAAAATCTATGATACTCTCCCCTGAAGCCATAGTTTTGGTTAGGGGGCAATTCTCTACTTGGCAGAGTTCTGTCTTAAATATGTCATAACAGTGTCGGCCCAGGACATTTTCTTTCGTAAAGCTTGTAATCCTTTCAGCCGCCCGGTTAAACCAGAGGATCTTCTTTTGCTTATTGACTGTAAATACACCATCAGCTATATTATCTAGAATCGTCCTACAGGGGGCAGGACAGTCCTTTCCCATACATTCCAACGCATTTTGAAAACAATACTCAAATTCCTTTATCATTGCTCATTCCTCTTATTCAACGTTAATCGTCTTCACTGGTAAATACAGAAGTAGCACCCGTAGCAGAACCTGGAACTCATCATTGCCTGAGATTTGCATAACCTATCGGGAGCTTTGAAGAAGTACCCTGAGAGCAAACATCTTGCAACAGTTCACAGCGGTCAGGTGTCAGCATTCAGCAATTATTTTCCAAAACTTCTGCTGTCCTATTTCAGCAGTTGGTATAACTTATGTAATCCATCCTGATCACTGTTCACTGATCCCTGTAAACTGCTTGGAGTGAGCTTAGATGGGTCAAAATTTATCCCGTTGAAAAACGGGAAATGTATGCTGAAGCGAAAAGAGGTACTTTTGCAAAGCTCTCTTATAGAAAACTATTGAAGAATTATCTTAATTTTTTCTTTGATCATTGTCAAGAAATTACACTGCAAAAATTACTTGACAATACCTTTGCTTTACTATAAATTTGTGCATAGTTAAAACTTTGTATACCTTCCGATGGAGTTTTCCAAAAAAGCAGCTGTTACATTTGAGGTCTTAATAACGCCCCATAGACTCGCCTTTTGTGGAGCTAATCCCTCTAAAGATAATACTGCATATTCCATGAAAAGTTACATACTAATATTAATATGAGCTGTCTATATCCGCTATGGTTTAGTTAATTTAAATCAAGGGTTTTGGGGGTATATTAACCCGCTGGTGAGATCAATCTATAGTGAATGTCATTTGTCAATAGTCATTTGTCACTGGTAAAAGCGATCAATTTTCCACACTTAACCAATGACCGATGACTAATGACCAGTGACGTTGCCTATAGTTATTAGAGGCATTATTCAATATTTTTCAAGCAGCATAAATTTCAAAAGGGGGAGCGAGTGGGCCTGAATTTAAGAGACCTGAAAGAAAAAAAGATCAGTGAATTGACGAAACTGGCAAAACAACTACACATTGAAGGGGCTAATTTCCTGAGCAAGCAAGAGTTGATCTTCGCCATACTTCAAGCTGAGACTGAAAAAAACGGGTTGATATACGGAGAAGGGGTACTAGAAACCCTGCCGGATGGCTTCGGCTTCTTAAGGGCTCCTGACTATAGCTATTTGCCCGGACCAGATGATATCTATGTCTCACCTTCCCAGATTAGAAGATTCAACCTCTTAACCGGTGACACAGTTTCAGGCCAAATAAGGCCACCAAAGGACAGCGAGAGATACTTTGCTCTTCTTAAGGTAGAATCTGTTAATTTTGAAGACCCTGAAGCATCCAGGGAAAAGATTCTTTTCGACAATTTAGTTCCCCTTTATCCCCAGGATAAAATTAAGTTGGAAGCCAATCCTGAGAATCTTTCCACAAGGATAATGGACTTATTGACCCCTATAGGAAAAGGACAGAGGGGATTGATTGTTTCACCCCCTCGAGCCGGTAAGACGATGCTTCTTCAGAGCATAGCCAATGCTATTACAACCAATCATAAAGAAATAATCCTGATAGTCCTTTTGATAGATGAGCGGCCGGAAGAGGTTACAGATATGCAACGCTCAGTGGATGGGGAGGTGGTTAGTTCCACTTTTGACGAACCGGCTCAGAGACACGTACAGGTTGCCGAGATGATTATCGAGAAGGCGAAAAGACTTGTAGAACACAAGGGAGATGTTGTTATTCTCCTTGATAGCATTACCAGGCTGGCAAGGGCATATAATGCTGTAGTTCCACCAAGTGGAAAAGTCCTTTCCGGAGGAGTAGATTCCAGCGCCCTCCATCGTCCAAAGAGGTTCTTTGGGGCAGCAAGAAACATCGAGGATGGAGGAAGTCTTACTATTATTGCTACAGCTTTGATTGATACCGGCAGCAGAATGGACGAAGTTATATTTGAAGAATTCAAGGGTACAGGCAATATGGAGATACATTTGGATAGAAAGTTGAGTGACAGAAGGATATTTCCTGCCATGGATATCAATCGTTCCGGCACAAGAAAAGAGGAACTCCTTATCTCCAAAGAAGATTTGAATAGGATATGGGTTCTTAGAAAGGTACTTCAACCTTTGAATCCTATTGATGCAATGGAGTTTCTTATAGATAAGATTTCAGGGACCAAAACCAACGCAGAGTTTTTGGATTCTATGAATAAGTAGAACCCGATTTTTCTTGTAAAATAGTCCGCCTCTGGCGGATTAAAAACCCTTGAAGACTCTCAAGGAAAGGCTTAATTTCGTATAGTCTGGAGGAAGATAGATGAAAAAAGGAATTCACCCCGAGTATTCTCCAACAAACATCAGGTGTGCTTGTGGGAGTACTATTGAGACAAGGTCAACAAAAAAGGACATAGTTGTAGAAATTTGTTCCAAATGCCATCCCTTTTTCACAGGGAAGCAAAAACTGATAGATCCTGCCGGAAGAGTAGAAAAGTTTAAAAGGAAATATGGTATGAAATGAAAATAATCCAAAAAATCAATTCATAAATCTATAGGAAGTTCTGAACTGTGTTGCAAAAACTCGAAACATCTGAGACAAGATACCTGGAATTGGATAGGCTTTTAAGTAATCCTGAAGTACTTAAAGATCAAAAGAGATATAAACAGATTGCCAGAGAGCATTCAGATCTATCTGAAATAGTTGAATTGTACCGTAATTATAGAAGGATTAATGATGAAATAGAAGAAAACAAGATATTGCTTGATGAGGACGACGAAGAAATTAGAGAACTTGCAAAATCGGAAATACATGTCTTAAAGCAAAAGTTTTCTGAGTTTGAAAAACGGTTAAGAATCCTGCTCATCCCTAAAGATCCTAATGACGGCAAAAACATATTCCTGGAGATTAGAGCCGGTACAGGAGGTGATGAAGCCAGTCTATTTGCCGCTGTTTTATTTAAAATGTACTGTAAATATGCGGAGGTGAATAACTGGAAGATTGATATTATGGATCGAAACGTTACTGGAATGGGCGGCTTCAAGGAGATTATTGCGCTTATAGAGGGGAAAGGGGTATACAGTAAGTTAAAATATGAAAGCGGTGTTCACCGTGTCCAGAGAGTTCCTTCTACCGAGGCACAAGGAAGGATTCATACCTCTACCGTAACAGTAGCAATCCTGCCAGAAGCTGACGAGGTAGAAGTCCAGATAGACCCAAATGATTTAAAGATCGATGTCTTTCGTTCTTCGGGGCCAGGAGGACAGAGTGTAAATACTACTGATTCTGCAGTTCGAATAACCCATCTTCCAACTGGTTTAGTAGTTACCTGTCAGGATGAAAAATCACAGCATAAGAATAAAGCAAAGGCATTAAGGGTACTCAATGCCCGACTTTTAGATAAATTGAGTGAAGAGCAAAAGTCAGAAATCTCTGAGGCTCGAAAAAATCAGGTGGGTACTGGAGAACGAAGCGAAAGGATTAGAACCTATAATTTCCCTCAAGGAAGAATTACTGACCACAGAATCGGACTGACCCTATACAAATTAGATAAAGTCCTGGAGGGGGATATTGACGAGATTATTGATGCCTTAACTACCCACTATCAAGCTGAAGCCATAAAGTCCAGACAATAAAATCCCCTGAACCAATTCTCCCCCTTAATAATAATCTGGTTTGTATTTTGTAACGCAAGGATTATGGACTTATAAAAAGTCAAATTGGGGATGGCAAAGTAAAAAGCTCCAGATGCAAGGCGCGCAAATCCTGAGGAGTGAGGCGTACTTAGGGGTACGCCGCAACGACGAAGGATGCAGTGCAACGCCGCAGATGGACTTTTTACAAAGCCATCAAGGATAGGGATATAGTTTTTGAATAACAAGACCTGGACAATCCTACGACTGATCAATTGGACGTCTCAATATTTTAGTGAAAATGGGATTGAAAATCCCAGATTGGATGCCGAGGTTCTATTGGCACACTCTTTGAGAACTAACCGACTCAGGTTGTACCTCAATTATGATAAGCCCATTCTTAAGGGTGAACTAAGAGAATATAAAAAGCTTATTAAGAGAAGGATAAGAAGAGAGCCTTTACAGTATATTACAGGATACCAAGAATTCTGGTCTTTAAATCTCAAAGTTACCAAAGGGGTATTGATCCCTCGTCCAGAAACTGAGATCTTAGTAGAAGAAGCCCTCAAGACGTTCCCTCAAAATGAATCATTTGATAAAACAATCAATATATTGGAACTCGGTACCGGGAGTGGAGCCGTAGCCATTGCCTTAGCAAAAGAACTCCAAAGAGGATCGATTGTTGCGACAGACATTTCAGACATAGCTATAAAAACCGCCAGAGAAAATGCAAAAGTACATGGATTAGAGGAACAGATAACTTTTTTAAAGGGCAGTCTCTTTGAGCCTGTAAGGGAAAGAATCGGGACATTTAATCTTGTGATATCCAACCCTCCGTATATTCCCATAGAGGATTTTAGAGATATTCAACCAGAGGTGAGGGATTTTGAACCGAGAATCAGCTTGAATGGTGGGAAAGAAGGTCTAAAATTCTATCGACAGATATTGTCCCAAATAGGAAGGTATCTGGCCAAAGATGGCTGGGTAATACTGGAGCTGGGTAAAGGACAAGCAGAAAAGGTGACCAGACTTATAGAATTAACAGGGGAATTCAATCCAACATCTATTGTAAAGGATTTTTCAGGGATTGAAAGGGTAGTAAAGGCCCAGAAGAGGGATCGGGGATAGATTGGAAAAGATAATAATAAACGGCGGAAAGAGATTAGTGGGTGAAGTTGAGATTAGCGGTGCAAAGAATGCTGCACTGCCAATACTTGCAGCTTCCATACTTACAGAGGGCTGGAATACCTTCTCAAATGTCCCAAATCTAAGGGATATAGAGACCATAAAAAAATTGCTCATAGGACTTGGGGTAAAGGTTGAAGAAGAGAAGGATGTAAGGATCAATGCCGCTGGGTTAAACAATTATGAGGCTCCGTATGATCTGGTTAAGACGATGCGGGCATCAGTCTTAGTACTTGGCCCCCTGCTTGCCAGATTAAAGAAGGCAAAGGTAGCTCTGCCAGGGGGATGTGCTATTGGAGCAAGGCCTATTAATCTTCACCTAAGTGGACTGGCTGCCTTGGGGGCAAAGGTAGACCTTAAACATGGTTATGTGGAAGCAGAAGCAAAAAGTCTCAAAGGTGCCCCTATCTTTTTCGACATACCAACCGTTACCGGCACAGAAAATCTAATGATGGCGGCAACCTTAGCTGACGGTATAACGACCCTGGAGAATGCCGCCTGTGAGCCTGAAGTGGTGGATCTGGCTAATGTCCTGAAGAAGATGGGGGCAAATATAAGGGGAGAGGGGACAGAGGTTATAACCATTGAGGGTGTAAAGGAATTAAAATCAACCAACCATACAATTATTCCAGATCGAATAGAAGCAGGCACCTTTATGATAGCTTCTGGAATAACCGCCGGTAATATTAAAATCTATAACTGCAATATAGCGCACATGGATGCCGTATTCAGCAAGCTTACAGAAGCAGGAATTAAGTTAACCTATGAGAATGACGGAGTCAGGGTGATTGGAACCAAACCAGTACGAAGTGTTGATATAAAGACATTGCCCTATCCCGGGTTCCCAACGGACATGCAGGCTCAGATGATGGTATTGATGTGTTTTGCAAATGGAACAAGTGTAATTTCTGAGACAGTCTTTGAAAACAGATTCATGCACGTTAGTGAACTTAGAAGGATGGGGGCAGATGTTAGGATTGAGGGACGCAGTGCTATTGTAAAGGGCGTTTCTGGTTTAAATGGAGCCCCTGTTATGGCAACCGATCTGAGGGCAAGCGCCTCCCTCATTTTAGCCGGTCTTGCAGCAGAAGGGAAAACAGAGGTATCAAGGATCTATCATATAGATAGGGGATATGAACGTATAGTTGAAAAACTTTCGAATTTAGGGGCAGATATAAAGAGAGTGAAGGATTGATGAAGTCGTAAAAAGTCAAAAATCAGACGGCACAGTAAAAAGCTCAATATGCAAGGCGCACAAATCCTATTATCTGTTAACCGTTATCCGTTGTCCGTTGACCGTCAACAAATAATGTACTTACGGTGAACTGTAAACAGTGAACGGTGAACTATTTCCATAGTTACGCTGTAACGACGAGGGATGTAGCGCAACGCCGCAGATGGACTTTTTGCGAAGCCGTCAAGGATTAAATTTAAGGGGCCCATAATGGCGAAGATACTAGTAGTTGATGATGAACCAAGTATGCTTGAATTTTTAAAGATTATGCTGAAAAAAGAGGGGTATGATGTTGACTGTACCACCAGTGGCAAAGAGGCAATAGAGTTTTGCAAGGAACTCTCATATGATATGGTGATAACGGACATAAAGATGCCAAAGATTACCGGCATGGATGTTCTGCATCGGATCAGGGAGATTGCCCCTGAAACTGTTATCATTTTAATTACTGCCTATGCTGCCAGGGAAACCGCTATTGAGGCTATGAAGGAGGGTGCCTATGATTATATCACCAAGCCGTTCAAGGTTGACGAGATAAAATCAATTATTAAAAATGCATTAGAAAGCAAAAGGCAGTATAGGGAAAACACTTTACTCCCGGGTGAATTTGATAATAGTTACAAATTTGGCAGTATTAACCTGGTTGGAAAATGCAAAGAAATGATGAAGGTTTACAACCTTATCCAAAAGGTCTCTCAGACCAAGTCAAATGTCTTGATCTATGGAGAGAGTGGGACAGGAAAAGAATTAGTAGCCAAAGCTATTCACTATAACGGTTCTCGAAAAAACTCCCCCCTTTTAACTATTAACTGCGGTGGTGTTCCTGAGAGTTTACTCGAAAGTGAACTATTTGGTCACAAAAAAGGATCTTTTACCGGGGCATTATACAATAAAGCCGGACTGTTCGAGGCAGCTGATGGAGGGACAATTTTCCTGGACGAGGTAGGTGATCTTCCTTTACCAATACAGATTAAACTGCTGAGGGTAGTCCAGGATAAAACCTTTAAGCCAATTGGCGAAACTGAGGAGAGTTCTGTAGATGTAAGGATAATCTCAGCAACAAACAAGGATTTGGAGGACAAGGTTATTCAAGGCGAGTTTAGAGAAGATCTATTTTATCGTTTAAATGTAATCCAGATCAGAATACCACCTTTAAGAGATAGAAAGGAGGACATTCCGATCTTGGTCCATTATTTTTTAGAAAGGTACTCAAACGAACTGGGCAAAGATATAAAAAGAATATCCTCTTATGCAATGGAATTCCTGTTAAACTACAATTTCCCCGGAAATGTAAGAGAACTGGAGGCAATCATAGAAAGAAGTGTTGCTTTAGAGACCCCGAGCATTGTCTTGCCTGAGAGTTTGGCCCTTGCTAAATTCAAAAACGGTCACGAAAAATCGGAAAGAGAAATAAAGATAGAAGTCCCCCCTGAAGGGCTGGATATGGAAGCAGTCTTAGGAAATCTGGAGAAAAACATATTGCTGGACACCCTCAAAAAGACCCACGGAGCTAAGAAGAAGGCAGCGGAATTGCTCAATATCAATTTGAGGTCCCTCCGTTATAAATTGGAAAAACATAGGATCAGGGATACCGAAGATGACTATTAGGCAGGGTATAGATACCAGTACCCCCCAAGCAGAAGATGTCCAAAAAGAATTCCTGAAGAAGCTTCATTGGTTGATGCTCATGAGGGTAGTGGTTATCACCTTTCTCCTTGGCATCACTATACTTATCCAACTCAAACAAACCCCATCGTATCTCACTCCCTTTTTAATATATCTGTATGTCCTTATCGGAACCGTTTATTTCTTGACCTTTATTTATGCCTTTATAATAAACAGGATTAAGAACCTCCCGTTCTTTGCCTACCTACAAATTATACTGGATGTATTTCTTATTACATTCCTGATCTATTCCACGGGGGGAAAAGAAAGTATCTTCTCTTTTATGTATACTATTTCCATCATTACAGCCAGCATTCTTGTATATAGAAAGGGAGGGGTTCTTGTTGCCTCTTTATGCAGTATACTATACGGTGGACTTTTAGACCTGGAGTTTTATGGGGTAATCCACCCTGTTTCGAGTGAGGTAGTTGAACCCAGAGATTATCATAGTACTGACCTATTTTACTCTATCTTGATGAATATTACTGCCTTTTACCTGGTTGCATTTTTAAGCAGCTTGCTTTCGGAGCAGGTACGAAGGTCGGGAAGGGAGTTACAAAAGAAACAGGTTGATTTTGATCAACTGGAGGCATTGAACAGAAACATAGTCCAGAGTATTAACAGTGGCTTATTAACCACCGATCTGGAGGGTAAGGTTACCTTTTTAAATAAGACGGCTGAGGAGATTACGGGCTATAGTTTTTCTCAGGTGTACAATTCAAAAGCTGAAAAGATGTTTCCTTTCTTAAAAAGACCTTTAAATTCTGATCATCCTCCCTTTCGATTCGAAAGCGAATTTAAAAGAGATGATGGAGATACCCTGTACCTGGGTTTTTCAACCTCTCCTTTAAGGGATTTCAGAGGAGAAGAGTTGGGAGATATCCTGATATTCCAGGATTTAACTAAGCTTAAGGCCATGGAAGAACATATTAAAATGGTTGACAGATTGGCCGCTGTAGGCCGTTTGGCAGCGGGGATCGCCCATGAGATGAGAAACCCCTTAGCCTCAATGAGTGGTTCCATTCAGGTTTTAAAAAGCGAATTGCAACTGGATGACGGAAATGAACGCTTAATGGACATTGCTATAAGGGAGACAGAGAGGTTGAATGCTCTGATCACCGATTTCTTGCTGTTTGCCAAACCAGGCCTGGAAGGAAAAGAGGTGGTCGATATTACAAAGGTTATTAATGATACGCTTGGGGAATTTGCCAGCAGCCCTGAGTGGAATAAGGACATCGAGGTGTATAAGAACCTGTCTAAAGACGGCAAGGTAGAAGCCAACCCCAAACAGTTAAAGCAGGTATTCTGGAACTTATTTATCAATGCCGTCCAGGCAATGCCGGAAGGCGGAAAGTTAAAGATAGAAGTCAGAAGTCAGAAGTCAGAAGTCAGAAGTCTAAAATATATGAGTAACAGCCAAAAAGCAGAAGATAATCTTTTAGAGATTATTATAACTGATACTGGCTGTGGAATACCCAAAGAGAAGCTGGACAAGATATTCGACCCCTTCTTTACTACCAAGGAAAAAGGCACAGGAATGGGCCTGGCTATTGCATACAGGATAATAGAGAGTTATAAGGGAAAAACAGTAGTTAAGAGTAGGCTAGGGCAAGGGACGACTTTTACCATTTATCTGCCGCTCGCTTTTATTTAGAAAATCTCATGGTAGGGGAGGGGTTTATCCCCTCCCGATTATCGGGCGGGCATAAAGCCCGCCCCTACAAAATGAAACATGACTGAAATAGGATTTTACTCGCTGGTTATTGCATTCTTACTCGCTGGTTATTCGGCATTAACCTCTATTTTTGCGGTTAGATGTATAAAAGAAAAGACATTTGCCAGTTCCAAAAATGCTGCCATCGCCGTATTTGGATTTCTAACGTTAGCCTCTATGGCTATGATATATGCTTTGGTGACACGAGATTTTCAAGTCGAATACGTAGCAAGATACACAAATCGCAGCCTCCCAATGATTTATACCTTAACTGCCTTTTATGCAGGGCAGGAAGGCTCTCTCCTCTTCTGGGCATGGCTTCTCTCTATATTTGCCGCAATAGTGATTTTCCAGAATAGAAAGAAGAACCTGGAGCTTTTACCCTATGTTCTTTCAGTGTTGATGACAATCACGTTTTTTTTCACACTCCTGATGGTCTTCGTAACCAGTCCATTTAAGGCATTAAGCCCCGTGCCATTTGATGGCCAGGGCTTAAACCCCGTGCTCCAAAACCCCGGCATGATATTTCATCCCCCTACTCTATTCATAGGCTATGTCGGATTTTCTGTACCCTTCGCATTTGCAATGGCAGCCCTCATTACCGGACAACTGGGAGACGTCTGGATAAGAATTGCCAGAAAATGGACAATCTTTTCATGGTTATTCCTGACAGTGGGCAACCTGTTGGGAGCTCAGTGGGCCTATGTAGAGCTGGGATGGGGCGGCTACTGGGCATGGGATCCGGTAGAAAATGCCTCGTTAATGCCATGGCTTATTGGAACGGCGTACCTGCACTCGGTGATGATCCAGGAAAAACGGGATATGTTAAAGGTCTGGAATATCCTGTTGATCATCTTCACATTTCTCCTTACCATTTTTGGTACCTTCATCACCAGAAGCGGGGTCATTTCCTCGGTCCATTCCTTTGGACAATCATCACTGGGTTGGATTTTTCTATTATTTTTGGGCAGTGTACTCGTGATGTCTTTTAATCTTCTCATCTATCGACTGCCTGAACTAAGAAGCAAAAACCAACTGGAATCCTTGCTCTCGAAGGAAAGCAGCTTCCTATACAACAATCTGCTCCTTGTTGGGATGGCCTTTGCAATACTTTTGGGAACGCTCTTTCCTATCATATCTGAGGCCATTCGTGGTATAAAGATTACAGTAGGGGCTCCCTTTTTTAATGCTGTTGTCACACCCATTGCCTTAGCATTACTATTGCTGACAGGTATATGTCCCTTTGTTGCCTGGAGAAAATCCTCCCTTAAGAACTTTCTAAAGAAGATTATCTTTCCTTTTGTTTCCTCTGTTATAGGAGCAACCATTCTCTATCTTTTGGGAATTCGCCCTTTTTATGTACTGATATCATTTTCCCTATGTATCTTTGTCCTGGTTACCCTTTTTCTTGAGTTCCTTAACGGGACGGGAACGCGACAAATATTTTCAGGGGAAGGGTACCCCAGGGCATTATGGAATCTAGTGGGGAGAAATAAAAGACGATACGGCGGCTATATTATTCACCTGGGGGTTGTTTTAATATTCGTGGCAATTAGTGGTGGTGCCTTTAACATAGAAAAACAGATAACATTAAAAAAGGGAGAGTCTTTTGACCTTGAGGGATACACATTGAGATACGATGCCCTCACCAGCTATCCTACTGCCAATAAACACACAGTTGCTGCGATACTAACGCTTTTTAATGGGGGTCATAAAGTGGGGATATTAGCTCCTGAAAAGAGCTTATACAGAGGCCAGGATCAACCAACCACAGATGTGGCAATTCATACAACCTTAAAGGAAGATCTGTACGTAATTTTAGCTGGATATGACAAAGATGGAGCAACTTTTAAAGTTATGATAAATCCTCTTGTAGTCTGGCTCTGGATCGGTGGAGGAGTCATGGCTTTTGGGGCTGTTATTGCAATGCTGTCAGATCGCAGAAAAAGAGAAACGATTCTGGCCGAAGAAGATATTGAAAAAGAAATTGAAAGGGAAATCTCTGCGATACGGATGAGTCGCTCCACAAGAAAAGTGAAAGAGAGAGCTTTGAAGAAGTACCCCTTTTCGCTTCAACATACATTTTTTAACCCATCTATGATCGTAAATCGTAAGTCGCGAGTCGTAAATAAAAAGTATAATACCCATTCACGATTCACGATTTCCGGTTTTAACGATGTTTTCTCCAAAGGGAAATTTTTATTTTTCAGGATAAGCCAATGAAGCGAATATATAACTCAATATACACAATGGTCCTGCTACTTTTGTTTCTTCCACTCCCTGTTGTTTCGATAGCCGTAGATTCGTCATCAGGTATTATCAAAGGACAGGTCATTAATAATACATTGGACAGAAAAGGCATGGAAGGCATTGAAATAATCCTTTACCAGTTTGTCGACGGGAAAGAGTCGGAAGTTGGTCGCACAAAAACTAACCCCTCTGGTTTCTTTTCGTTTCAGGGTATAAGTGTTGACAAAAAAATAGTATACTACAGTACAACCAAGTACAAGGAGGTAGAATATTTCAGCCAGCCCGTTGGCTTTGAAGATAAAAAAACGCTTACCCTCGATCTAATCGTCTACGAAACAACAGGTCAGGACACGGACATATATGCCAAAATGCATCACATATTTTTAGAAATTAAAGGGGACTCGCTTTGGATAAAGGAACTCATGATAGTAGAAAACCGGGGTGATACGGTATATGTGGGGCATAAAGAACTGGAGCCAGGAAAGAAGGAAACGCTTCGAATCTCTTTGCCAAAAGAGGCAGCCAATATTCAGTATATAGACGGTCTAATGCCATGGTTTGTTGTTAAGACAGAGGAAGGATTCTCTGACACCATGGATGTTAAGCCGGGCATGAAGAAAATTCTATTTTCTTACACAGTTAATTACAGGGGATCGACTTATCAATTTATAAAAGGTATACCTATTAAGACAGACAGTATTGATTTCTTCTTTCCCGATAAAGGGATTAAGGTTAAGAGTGACCAACTAGAATTCAAAGGAACCCTAGGAGATTCGGCAGGGCGTTTTTCTCATCTCTCAGGGAAAAACTTTCCTAAGGGGTCTCAGATTGTTATAGAATTTCATGGTCTCCCCTGGATGAAAAACCTTTTTAAGTGGGTTATTTTAGTGCTGGTGATAGTGTTGATTGGAGCGGGGTTTGCCATTCCCTTTATAAAGAGGAGACAATATCAGGATGAAGGGGATGAACAGACTTCCGTGCCAGACATAATAAACCTGTATGAACAAAAGCAGGCAGTGCTACAGACCATAGCTGAATTAGATGATCTATCGGAATCAGATGGAGTCAATTCTGAAGAGTATCAGATAAAGCGGACTGAGCTATTAAAAAAGGCAAAGGAAATAACAAAACAATTGAAGTTCAGTTCTTAACAGGCTGCTGCCCAAGCGAAAAGGGATTTGGGCAACAGTATACACAATTTAGGCAGGAAAAGTTGAATTACGTATACTGTTCCTGGGATTACCCGGAATTATGACCCAGATAAAGCCCTATAGCGTTATCCGCCTGTTTCACCTGCCAGTCCGCAATCTTTTCATCAGCATCCAGTGAATCCAGATATTGGGACACGCGTTCCGTGTTGATATTGTCAAATTCATAATTGCAGGATTTCAAAAACCTTTGTACTCAGTGAATATAGAATTTAGTCTTATTTTCGGGAACAGTCCCCGATTCCGAAAGAAACGTTTGAAAATTGCTAAGGACATCCATCTCCTTGTTCATATTGTCCCCCTAATAATGTTTCTAATGATTTAATTATATACAACATAACATTAATTTTGCAACAAATTATTCGGAGCATAGGGAATACTTACAACAATATTAAAATTGCAACCAATCGAAAATACAGGTAAATATAATTTGTTGAAATTGTAGGTTCCGTCAAGGGTGTGCGACAAATTTATGGGTAACAATTTCATGCCGCTGCCCGATGCTCCCAAAAATCTTCCCAGCGGTTGCTCAGAATACTACAGCGCAGGGCTATGATACTGTCCGCACCCTCAACCGTCCAGTGCATACCCGATTGTTTCAAACGCTGTGCAACCACGGTTCGACAGCCTGCCTCCAAGACTCCAGAACCTACGAAGAGACCGCGTTTTCTAAAGTCCGCATACCGCATCCGTTCCTTGTTTTTCTCAAAATAACCAGTTCCCCTTTCACATGTAGCTTTATCGTATCCCGGCAGGGATGAACAACGACTGATGGCATCAATAACCTCTTCCGGCCTGCCATCATCAAGTTCCTTACGACGTTCCTCTGTCCACTGATGCAGCTTGTCTTTATTCTGTCCGAAGCATGCCTTGGCGACGTTCCAGTAGTGTTCCCGCGCGTGAAAGAGATCAACAATCTGGGTAGCTCCATAAAATTGTTCATCCGCAATATTCCATATCCAGGGAGCGCCGTCTCCGAGCACACAAACCTCCTTTGCCCAGTGCATACCGCGCCGCATTGCCTCTTCATATATCCGCTGGCCAAAAACTTCAGCGGATTCAATCGCCCCGGTGTAGCTGGTTGTCTCTTCGTCTCGCACCGGATAGCCGTTCTGGTCAACTCCTGTCTGGGTAAAGACGCAACCCAGCTTGACCTCCCTGGTCTTTGCCTGGCCATCTTCACTCTTTCCTCTTCTGCCTGCGGTCTCTTTCTTCACCACCGGCACTCCGGTGCCATCCATGCACACATACATCGTGGAAACCGGTTTAATCGGGATTATATTATCAGACAGCGACGCCTTCGCCTCTGCGGAATGAAACGCTTCCACCTGACTGCCGACCATTTGGGATACACGCTCTACGGCTTTTGCTTCCACACGAATATCTGCCAGTTCATACAAATCTTCCTGGCCGAGACCGAATGGCCGGTAGTCCCCAACCTTGCTCATCATCCGGCGTACCCCAGAACTGTAAGATGTCCCCTCAATGTCGAGAGCACGATCTTTCGGACAAAAACCAGAATGGCTTTCCTTATCATAGTAGTAGGCCCGCTTGACGACCACCGGGCCTAACACCGTAAGCAATTTCTTGTCCCGGTAATCGATAAATTCATACTGATGCCCTTCCCCAAAAGGAATGGCGCTGCCCTGGTAACCACCGTCATCGGCATTTACCAGCTTTTCAAGCATGCTGCAGCCAATATGGTGCATCGAGGAACGGATGCTCATTTCAAACGCCTCCAAGTCAAAACCGCCGGTTGCCACCTTCTCAGTAAAATACCGACCAACAATCCATCCTATCTCATTTTGTACTTCTTGATGAATAGATTCTGCAATTTTTTTTTAAGTTCGCTCAGCTCCTGGTTATCTTTCACTTCAGGTACTGGACGCAAATCGCAGATACGCTTGTTTACCACAACAATCTCTTCACAAAGTTTCACAAACTTCCGATGGTTTGCAATCTCGTCCAAATACTTTTGCATCTCCGGACCAAGCTTTATACTCTTGGCATAACTCTTCCCCTTTGATCGTCGTGTTCCATAAATGCACCGGTCCATGCCCAGGATGCCCTTCTTTTGCACACGCACAGTTCTTCTTCCCACATTTACGATATACGACCGAAATGATTCCCCGCCTGAAATCCCCTATCTCCTGTAGCTCCCTGTACAGATCCTCCCGCTTCTTCTCGAAGCTTTCAATCGTCTTGTCCATCGGCCTCCTCCTATAGTCTGTATGCTCATACTACAATTAGATTATAGTGGAAAGACCTGACATTGTCAACTATTTACCCATATTTATGTCGCAGACCCTAAATTTGATATTGACAGTCTCAGAATTTCCTGATATTAGAAGAAAACTATTCAATATATTGTTAGCCGCTTCACTCAAACAGTTTCGAGTCACCGCATATGGGCCGTGCAGACTGGTATCGGAATACGACTTGGAGCTCACAAGACCAAGAAGCCTTTTTCGCACGTCTGAACCGAAGCCGTACATCATTTCACAAGGCTCAGTACATCTGTATTCAAGCTGTGTCTACATGCCCCGGGTGTGCCTGTTTTCGATGAACAAGTGGGCCTGTTTTACATTGACACGGACACTATGGCCCAGAAGTGTGTCTTAGCAAACGCCTCCCAAATTCCCATTTGGTCTGACGACATACAGTAGAGCGTACCATGAAAAAAAACGTCAAGAAAACGAAACCGGCTAAACTGCACTTGCCCGACCGCTCGCGCGTAGAGCAATCACTAAGAGACTTGGAGCTTCGTTACCGACGCCTCTTTGAAACAACCCAAGACGGTATATTGATTCTCGACGCCAAGACAGGAGCGATCACGGATGTCAACCCGTACCTGATCGATTTGTTAGGATATTCGCGCGAAGAGTTTGTCGAAAAGAAAATCTGGCAAGTCGGCGCGTTCAAAGATATCGAAGCGAGCAAGGATGCCTTTGAGGCGCTGCAGCAGAATGAGTACATCCGCTACGAAAACTTGCCGCTGAAAGCAAAAGACGGGCGGCTGATTCAAGTGGAATTCGTCAGCAACGTTTATCTGGTGGGCGATGAACAAGTCATCCAATGCAATATCCGTGACATCACCGAACACAGGCGGTTAGTCGCCGCATTGCAGGAGAATGAGAGGAAATATCATGCCCTAGTCAATCAAAGCCTAGACGGTATCTTCCTCTTTGATTTGTCAGGCAATTTCTCGGCGGTTAATAAAGCAATGTGTGACAGGCTTGGGTTCAGCGAAGAAGAGTTGCGCGCGATGAACATTTGGGACATTGTTCCAGAACAACATTTAGATCAATATAGGAAGAAACTAACGAAGATTCTTGATGGGGAAAGTCTAAATGAATCGTCAGAATGCACGGTGCGCGGGAAAGCTGGAAAGACACTCTTTATAGATGTTCTATCCGCCCCATATTATAGTGAGAAAGGAATTATCGGTTTTCAAGGAATTGCGCGTGACATCACCGCGCGCAAAGAGGCGGAAGAGGCGCTGCGTGCGAGCAAGGAACGATTCCGCGTCTGGATTGAAAACTCATCGGATATTATCACCGTAGTCGGGTTGGAAGGCACTGTCCAATACGCAAGTCCGTCCATCGAACGGCTGCTGGGATACAAGCCCGAGGAGTGGATTGGCACAAACGCGTTCGATTGGATGCATCCCGATGACCGCGCGCGGGTCACTGAAATCTTTGCGCAATTTATCCAAACGCCTGGGAGCGCGGCTTCCGCCGAGTTCAGACTTGGTCACCGCGACGGTTCGTGGCGGATGTTCGAGAGCGTGGGGAGAGCTTATCTGGATGAGCACGGGCAGATGGCTGGGCTGATCAATTCACGTGACATCACCGCGCGCAAACGCGCGGAAGAAGAAATCGAACGCTACCTCACACGCCTTCAAGCGCTGCACCAAATTGACAATGCGATCAGCGGCAGCGTTGACCTGCGCATAACCTTGAACGTTTTTCTTGACCACGCGACGACCCAACTTGGCGTAGATGCCGCCGGCGTGCTGGTGCTGAACCCGCATACGCAATTACTCGACTATACCGCCGCGCGTGGTTTCAGTACGCCCGCGTTGCAGCACACCCACTTGCGCGTGGGCGATGGACTCGCCGGTCGCGTGGCGCTCGCACGAAAGACGATTGCCATCGCTGATCTGAATCGTGACATCAATGGGCTCGCGCGATATCCCTCCATCCAAAGCGAAGGATTCGTCTCCTATTATGGCGTGCCGTTGATTGCGAAAGGTCGCGTCAACGGCGTGCTCGAGGTTTTCCGCCGCACGCCCATCCCAGTGGATCAAGACTGGAAAGATTTTTTGGAAATGATGGCGGGACAAGCCGCGATTGCGGTTGATAACGCAGAACTCTTCGGCAATCTGCAACGCTCTAACTTTGATCTTGCCCTTGCCTACGATTCTACCATCGAGGGCTGGTCGCATGCGCTCGACCTGCGCGACAAGGAAACCGAGGGCCACACCCAACGCGTCACGGAAGTGACATTGAGACTTGCGCGCGCGGCAGGAATCACCGAATCAGAATTGGTGCATGTGCGGCGCGGCGCGCTCTTGCATGACATTGGCAAGATGGGCGTGCCTGACTACATTCTGCTCAAACCCGATAAACTGACGGACGAAGAATGGGTTGAAATGCGAAAGCATCCCGTTTTCGCCTATGAATTACTCTCGCCGATTGCCTACTTACGTCCCGCGCTGGACATCCCGTATTGCCACCATGAAAAATGGGATGGCACGGGCTACCCGCGCGGCTTGAAAGGCGAGCAAATCCCGCTGGCGGCGCGTCTCTTTGCGGTTGTGGATGTTTGGGACGCCCTCCGCTATCGCTCCGCGCGCGGGTTATGCCGACCGTTCTCTCTTCGCTTCGCTGCTATGTAAATGTCAAGTATTTTTTTATAAGCTCGTAACGAGCTTTATCACAAAGTGAGGTGAGGTATCTATCTTTTGGCAATCTATCCGTAATAGACACTGTGGAAATGTGGGAAAGAGGCTATTACGCCTGCGGAAAAGGCATTGGAAGCTTCATGACATCAGCCTCTTTTCCACATTTCCACAGTTGTCAACGGGAATGCAATAGTGTACCAAAAACGGGAATGAAAAGTGTACCACCCCGGTAGTAGACATGTGGTAATTTCTCCCTTGAAGGGAGGTGTTACCGATGATTTCCGAGGAGGTATTTATGGACATTATAGCCATGCACCGTTCAGAGCTATGACACGGTAAAGCATTATGTCGCCGGTATCAAAGAACAGAAGACTCAGTTGGCCTATATCCGTTTCGAGACGGAGCCGGGGCTCCAAGCCCAGGTTGACTGGGGTGATTTCTAGATTCAGGGACCTGATGGGAAAACGACCACTGTTTATGCCTTTGTGCTGGTTTTCGGTTTTTCCAGGGCTATGTACGTCGAATTTGTAGAGAGGTCCACTACTTATTACTCAAAATTCACCAGCACCTTGGACTACTCAACCCAAGGTTTTCAACTTAAATACGAAAGAGGAAAAAATTCATTCTACTTTTGTAAGATCCAGTATCAACCTTTCCAGTATCAACCTCTTGGCAACCCTGCTGGATTTAAGAGCCAGATCGGTACTGAGAAACTTATCAAATGCCTTCTTCAATTCATCAAAGGAAAACTGATCTACCTGTTTCAAGAATCCTTTGAGGAAAAATTTCCTGATCCCCAGCCTCTCACCTGCCTCAAAAGGTGTTAAACCCTTCTGCAGCATCTCCTTTGCCCTTAATATTAGACGGAATTGACGTATTATCATTCCCAGAATCTTCAAGTGGTCTTCCCCGGAAGTCAGGATCTTTATAAGTATATTTAACGCGTTTTCTCTATCCTTATTCCCCACGGAGCCTATCAGAGTAAAAATACTTTCTACCTTTATATCCGTAACTACCGCCTCCAGATCTTCTGTCTCTATGGTCTGTTTTTCCCCTATAAATATGGAGACCTTTTCTGTTTCATTGTATATCTGCTGGAGGTTATTACCGACCAACTCCATCAAAAAAGTTACTGCATCTTTACTGATCTTCTTAGAGAACCTGTTTGCCAATCTTTGAATCCAATAGGGTAATTCTCTGTCTTTCGGATGGTTTAATTGGGCAATAGCGCCAAACTTGGAGAGATTAATAAAGAACTTTGTTCTGGGATTTACCTTTTCACCAATGAAAACCAGACATGCGAAGGGAGATGGGTCAGAGATATAGGATGTGAGCTGTTCCAAATCTTTTGCTGATAATTGATTGGCATCTTTGACAACAATAAGCCTCTTTTGTGATACTACCGGTATAGTCTGGGCAGCATTAATGATCTCTGGGGCGCCATTTTCGCTGCCATAAAAGATTTCGTAATTGAAGTCTTTAAAACCAGAGGGGATCACTCTCTCTTCGATATTTCTGATGGTTTCTTCAATCAGGTATGTTTCGTCACCATAAAGATAATAGACTGGAAGGACTTCTTCTTTTTCCAAATGTCTGGTGAGTTCATGGGGGGTTATAGTTGTAAGCATAGCGGTTTGGGTGTGCTAAAAATTTTCGAAGATCCTGTTGTGGATATCCTCTGACATATCTTCTGCTACCTTTCTTATAGCCTCTATCTTATTGTTATAGGTGGTGGCTGTGTTTGATGAAACTGTATATTCATGGTAACCTGAAAGGCTTGAGACTTTCCATATGATCACCCCGTTGTCATTTCTCCTCAGGGATATATCCAGCGTGACAGTTGCCCTGTATTCCAATACCCTGTCGTTTCTGTCAAAGGATACTGGAGTCTCTTTAAATGATTTGATCGTTCCGATTATAGTTGCATCAGAGTCGTCTCCTTTTGAAACGTTCACTTTTCCCCTTTTTAAAAATTCTTCGATAAGGGCATCTGTAAAAAGGTTTTCAATCCTGGGTTCAAAAGTCTTATTGGTAAAGAATGGAACGGCTATTGTTTTGACACCCGGTGTTAGCGTTCCTCTTTTACCGGTAAAATGGTATCCGCATCCAGAGAGGGATATTATCAATATTGCAATTAAGGTGAATCTGTATATCCTTCCTTCTCTGGAGAGTCGCATAATGTAGTCCTATTCAAGTAGGCACAGAGGCACAGAGCACCAAAGGCACAAAGTAGGAAAAAATAACGAAACGACCCTGTTTTACCAAAGCACTTCGTGGTGGCGAGTCGCCAAGGCGAGTCGGAGGAGTAAACCTTTCTGCTTTGTTCCTATGTGCCTTTGCCACTTTGTGCCTGAGCAGTTACTGCAGCTTAATCAATTACAATCATTACCCTGCATTGCTTTAAGAAGCCCTTCTGTTTGATTATAGCCCTAAATATTTCTGCATCCTTGTCACTCATAACGATGTCAGATGGGCTTTTATCGCTTACCTTTTCTGCTTTCAGGGTAATAGGATTATTTGTAACCCTTGAATTGGTCTGGGCAGCGGTTAGATCCCTTGAGTACAAAGCCACTCCATTTTCAGCAGCACCCTCCGGGGATACCACATCGGAATGGTAAAGCTCCTTTCCTGATGATTCAAGAATTCTGGGGATTAGCGCAGGTTTCAACTTTAATGTTCTCGCGTCTACAACAAGCCCGGTATAATCCGGCAGTTTTAAAGGAGGGGGCTCTTCTGCCTTTGGCTCTTCTGCTTTTGGCTCCTCTGTCTTAGCTACCTTAGATTCAGATGTTCCCTTAACATCAGGAGCAGGCTCAGCAACTGGTTTCTCGGGCATTACTTCTGGTTTAGAGGTACCCCCCTCTATGACCTTTACCGGTGTTACTGCCTTCTTCCCTACCGGCTTTAAAAATAGGCTTAACAAATCTCCTTTTATACTCATACTTACTGTAACTTCCACTGATCCATCAGACATATACCTTGTATCTGTAACCTTTGACCCTTTTACGATCCCGTGCACCCTGGTTTTTATAACATCATTTTCTACCATATATTCTTTTACAACAGTAGTGGAAGCAACTCTCACCCCTTCCAATGTTTCCAGAAGATTTCTCCTGGCATCAGATATAGCAGCCCTCTTGGCCAATATCCTCCTTTGAGCAGGATTCTGCACATCTGGAGATGGGGCGCCACTACCCTTTGCAATGATAATACCGGATGTCCAGTTTATACCGCCATTGGTTCCAATAGGTTCTATGAGCTCAACTTCACTACCGAAGATATTACTGCAAAATAAAATTATGAAAAATGGAATTAAAAACACGATTGTTCTTTTCATTTTTGCCTCCCAGAGAATGCGTCCTTTTGTATCTCATTCAACCATGGTTTATAGTTGATATTGCCCAAAAATAACGATTCATTCGGTGGAGATGAACCCCACCAGTTTTCCCTCGCATCTATAAAGATAGTAGAAGAACTCTGGATCGCGAATGGATTGCCAATAATGTTGTTGTTGTTTATTTTCGGTTTTGACATGCCCATAGACACAATCCCACCGGTACCCGTATTCTTGGATATGGTATTGTAAAATATCTTAGGGGCAGAATCGTTCATTATATTTATCCCGCTCTGGGAATTATTTGTAATCAGGCTGTACGTTATATCCGGTGTCCCGTAACGGATCACAAAGGCAGTGGATGCATACTCAAAGACACAGTATTTGAAGAAGCTGGAAAGTGTTGTCTTTTCTTCAAACCTTATTGCATTACTGTAATCACCTGAAGATGGTGAGGAACTGTTGGAGGTAAAGGTAATAATCTCTTCTTTTGTGCCCTTGGCATTTATAGCCCCATTTTTAACTATTATGCTTATATCACCGCTGTTGTATTTAAGGGTAACACCTTGTTCAACGGTTAAGTTGGCACCATTGTCTATAATGAGTTTACCCTCAATAACATAGGGACTATTGGCAACTGTGAGGTATGAGTCTTTGGTTATATTGCCACTCAAAGGCCCTTTCAGTATTGATAACTCAAAGGGCTTGCCATCTGGATATGGGGTATCAAGGGAGCTCTTGTAATCTACCTTTCCTGAAATGCCGGATACTATCTTTGAGATATCACGGCTTCCCCACCAGTTATTATTGGCATCGATTACCTCTCCTTTTGGATCTGAGTTATATATCTCCTTCTTACCGTTATCGTGTATATTGTTCTCTATAACATTTGGAGATGATAGAGAAGCCTTTATCCCGTAGGTTCCGTTGTTTGAGATGGTGTTATGGGAGATAATTGGTGAAGAGTTTTCAGAGACTATGCCTTCCTTCCCATTGTGTATTATTTT
>Ga0210049_1000393_pt1 | contig 36255 bp, 23 predicted proteins | sample CryGeyCG2014_300_2_FD_183964 | JGI IMG/M metagenome (GOLD analysis project Ga0210049, IMG submission 183964) | Groundwater microbial communities from aquifer - Crystal Geyser CG06_land_8/20/14_3.00 (SPAdes) (version 2) | ecosystem: Environmental > Aquatic > Deep subsurface > Groundwater | place... | reverse complement strand
AGTTTTTTCATAAGGTGCTTTCCCCTGAAATATAATATAATATTTTGAAACATTAATCAAGGTGATTTTGAGTTCTGTCTTGACCCCATGCTTTTGAATTCGTTTATTGACGATAAATTAATGCAAATAGGAATTACACGATATAAGCCGAAAATCACTGTTCTATCTTCGGGGTTAGCTAATTATTCAATATCATGGTCGGGATTTGGGGCAGTGTCTGGAACCGTCGGAATAACTCTCATAACCTGGAGGTCTTGGGTTCAAATCCACACCACGCAATTTTTATTTCTGACGACAATTCTTCTTTAATTGTTGGCTGCAAGGTATGCCGTAGAAAAGGCTGCCTGCAGATTATAACCGCCTGTTATACCGTCAATGTCAATTATTTCTCCGCAGAAATATAAACCCTTAACCTTTTTTGATTCCATTGTGTAGGGATTAATTTCATCCAGAGCGACTCCTCCACGTGTAATAATGGCTTCTTCAACCGGTCTCGGTTTAGATATTTCCAGATTAAAATTCGTCAACAAACTGATTATTTTTTCTCTTTCTGACTGGGTTATCTGACAGCATTTCTTATCGGAAACTATACCCGTCAATTTCATAAAAACCGGGATAAGTTTCCTTGGCAGAAGATTTTTTATGACATTACAGATTGAGCGGATGCCGGAATTTTTAAATTCACGCAATAACCTGGCATCAAGTTTATCCTTATCAAGGGCGGGTTTAAGATTAATGGATATTGTTACCCGTTTATTTCTGCTTAAGTTATCAACTATTAAACCGCTCAATTTCAGAATAATCGGTCCTGAAACACCAAAATGGGTAAACAGCATATCGCCAAATTCCGAATCTATTTTCTTATCATTGTCAAAAACAGTAACCATAACGTTTTTTAAAGTTAACCCCTGTAAAGATTTTACAAAAATATCCTTCGTCTCCAGGGGTACTAATGCAGGTCTGAGCGGAACAATGCTATGCCCCACTTTTTCTGCGATGAAGTATCCGTCTCCGGTAGAACCTGTCCCTGGATATGAGATTCCTCCGGTTGCAAGTATAACTTTAACCGATTTAATGATTTCCGCACTATTCTTCAGTTTTATTCCATCAACTTTATGTTTCCTGAAATCTTTTTCGGAAGGCTTATTTTCGGAAATAATAATTTCTTCAGCCCGTGAATTCAACTTTATCATTACTTTATTTTCTCCAAGATAATTTTTTAAAGCATTTACTATGCTCTGAGAGTTATCACTTACAGGAAAAATCCTCCCACCCCTTTCCTGTTTAGTTCTAACTCCGTATTGATTAAAAAACGTTGTCAAATCCTGATTAAAGAATTCCGTAAATGCCCTGTATAAAAATTTCCCGTTATTGCCGTAACTTTTTATAAAATCTTTTATTTCACCGGCATTGGTTATATTACACCTGCCTTTGCCCGTGATACTTAATTTCCTGCCGAGACGCTCGCCCCTTTCAACCAGTAAAACATTATCTCCTTTTTCTGCAGCACCTCCGGAGGCAAACATCCCCGAGGCACCGCCCCCGATTACCACCACATCGAAAATCCTTTCCATGCATCTATTTTACTATTTTTTTATCTCTTGTGCAATCTCCGTGCAATTTGACTTATTTACTGTTTTTATATAAAATGAGACCGCTATGAGAAAAACCTTTATTCTTGACACAAACGTTTTGATTCACGACATTGACTGCATATATAACTTCGCTGACAACAAGGTTATAATACCCATTATTGTTATTGAAGAACTTGATAATTTAAAAAAGGAACTGGATGAAAGGGGTAGAAACGCAAGGATTGTATCCAGCAGGATTGACGGACTTCGCTCCAAGGGCAGGTTAAACGAGGGTGTGCCGCTGGAGAATGGCGGGACATTAAAAGTAGAACTTGATGTTATTGAAAACAATATCAAAAGCGGACTCAAGATTGCCTCCAATGACAATCGTATACTCTCGACGGCACTGGCAATCCAGCAAAAAGGTGATAAAGTAATATTTATTACAAAGGACGTAAACCTGCGAATTTTAGCTGAATCTCTCGGGATAACGGTGCAGGATTATGAAAAAGAGAAAGTTGACGTAGAAACATTATATTCCGGATACAGGGTTATTAAAGTTGAAAAAAATATTATAGATAAATTTTATACGGACAAAAAGATTTCTGCGGATAAATTAGATAATCCTGCGGATAAATTCGGCACATTTTATCCGAATGAATTCGTTATATTAAGGGACAGCGACAGCGAATCCCACTCTGCACTCTCAAAATATGACAAGAAAAGTAATTCGCTTATACCTCTTTTCCATCAGGATACGCAGCCCTGGGGCATACGGGCTTTAAATAAGGAACAGAAGTTTGCCTTTGAATTGCTCATGTGTAACGAGATTAATCTGGTAACGCTTATAGGGGTTGCAGGGTCCGGAAAAACATTACTGTCAATAGCATGCGGATTACAGAAAACAGTTGAAGAACAGGTCTATAGACGCCTTTTCATCTGCAGGCCCGTTATTCCAATGGGTAAGGATATAGGTTACCTGCCCGGAACCAAAGAGGAAAAATTATATCAATGGATGGGAGCAATAAACGATAACCTGGATTTTCTTTTCGGAATTGGAAAAAACGACCCGGCACAAACGAAAGACAGGATTCAGTTTTTGTTTGATACCGGCAGGATAGAAGTGGAAGCATTGACCTATATACGCGGACGGACTTTACCGCAGCAATATATAATTATTGACGACGCACAAAATTTAACTCCGTTAGAAGTAAAAACAATTATAAGCAGGGCAGGTAAAGATACAAAAGTCGTTCTTACGGGAGACCTCCACCAGATAGATAATCCCTATCTTGATGCTTCAAGTAATGGCCTGGCTTACCTGGTAGAAAGGTTCCGTGGACAGGAATTATACGGAAATGTAACCTTTTTTAAGACTGAAAGAAGCAAGTTAGCCGCTTTAGCAGCAGATTTGTTGTAATTTGTAAAATTAAGGAGGAATCGTTATGGAGCAGAACAAGATTATTTTGAGTGAAAACGAAATACCGCAGAAATGGTACAATGTTGCACCTGATTTACCGGAGCCATTAGCACCGCCGTTAAAACCAGACGGTACACCGATCGGACCACAGGATTTAGCGCCCATATTTCCGATGGAACTAATTAAACAGGAAGTCAGTCAGGAAAGATGGATTGAAATACCCGATGATATTATAAAAATTTATAAACTCTGGAGACCCTCGCCTCTTCACCGTGCCTATGCATTGGAAAAAGCTTTAGGCACGCCTGCAAGAATTTACTATAAAAACGAAAGTGTTTCCCCTCCCGGAAGCCACAAACCTAATACAGCTGTTGCACAGGCATATTACAACAAACAGGAAGGCGTAAAAAATATCGCTACTGAAACAGGGGCCGGGCAGTGGGGCAGCGCACTTGCTTTTGCCTGCAATATTTTTGGCATAAAATGTACTGTTTATATGGTAAAAGTTTCCTATCAACAAAAACCATACAGAAGAATACTTATGGAAACCTGGGGAGCAAAAGTCTTTGCTTCTCCGACCGATACTACACAATTCGGTAAATCAGTTTTGGCAAAAGACCCTGATTGTCCGGGTTCTCTGGGTTTAGCAATTTCAGAAGCAGTAGAAGTTGCCGCTACTCACGATGATACGAAATATTCATTGGGCAGTGTCCTAAACCATGTCATACTCCACCAGACAATAGTGGGTTTGGAACTAAAGAAACAGTTAAAACTCGCCGGTGAAAAGAAACCCGACATTTTAGTGGGTTGTGTCGGTGGCGGAAGTAATTTTTCAGGGTTCTGTTTTCCTTTTGTCCCGGATAAATTGAAAGGACAGGATATAAGAATGATTGCAGTTGAACCAACTTCCTGCCCGACATTAACCAAGGGACCTTACCGTTATGACCACGGTGACGTAGCCAAAATGACACCGCTTTTAAAGATGTACACTCTTGGACATAGTTTCATACCACCAAAGATTCACGCAGGTGGTTTACGTTATCACGGAGATTCGCCGTTACTTTGCCTGTTGGTCAACAAAGGTGTAATTGAAGCCAGGTCATACAACCAGAATCCTGTTTTTGAATCAGCAGTTTTATTTGCCCGCACAGAAGGTATATTACCTGCACCTGAAACGGCACATGCTATAAAAGCTGCTGTTGATGAAGCTTTAAAATGTAAGGCAACAAAAGAAGAGAAATGTATAGTGATCGGGTTCAGCGGGCACGGACATTTTGATTTATCGGCTTACGAGGCATATCTCGGAAATAAACTTGAAGATTATGCGTATCCGGAAGAAAAAATAAAAGAAGCTCTGAAAGATTTGCCCGATATAAAATAACCACGATAAAATCGGGGCCATACTGAGTGCATCCGAAGGTAAGATAAATTTCTGCCAATTACTTCGCGCCATAGTATTCTGACAGTAATGAGTTTAAAACATCATAGTTTCGTTCTGCGGTGGGAATATCAACATAATTGGGACGGACAACAAGTTTCAATTTTGGGTGCAGAAGTTTCTTAACGGTTTCAAGCATAACATCAGTTTCTCCTGTCAAGCGTACATGAACATTGATATCGCTACCAGCAAAAGCATCGCGTACCTTTTCCGGTTCATTGGGATTTGGGTCACAGGTTTTATCAATAGCGCAATCAATAGCAACACATGCCGGGACTATCTTCTTCACCAGGGGCATGGTATGCGCCCACTGTCCGCATGAATGAATAGCAACACCGCCTAAGGCGCGTCCGATTTCTTCATCAAGAGGTAAATTGAATTTCATGTTTACAGCTGGTGAGGCGACTGCAAGATTGTCGTCTGAAATTGACATGCCGTTAAAATTTGCATGAGAAAACATTATGTGGCCTGGTTTCACCAAAGCATTTCCGATTAATTCAGCTTGAACCCGGCTAAACTCAATAACAACCTCATTAATACCCTTCATAAAATTCATAATTAATTCGGGTTCAATTAAACACCCTGCAAAAACCTCAGTCGCGTTAAGAACTAAAGTAGCGGTATCACTCGCAGATTGGGTATCGGTCCATACTATCGGTATTGCATCACCTGTCTTTGATTTAAAATACCGTATTGTATCAAGAACCAACTGAGCAATCTCGCTTTTTTCCCATCTGGGTTTGGATATATTTTTGACTTCTTCTAAAGTCTGATACATGTATCTCACAGCGGGAGATTCCCCTTCTCTCCAGAAATATTGACAACCATAAATATTAGCATAAACACCTGTCCCGAACCATGGCTCCATAACGGGAAGATGGTCGCTCGGAACATCTAAGGATAAAGCTACGTTTTCTATATTCGCATAAAAACTTTCTTCAGAAGACCGCATATCTGCAACAACAGTATTTGGCGGTGTCTGAAAAATAAGATAAGGACGTTTTCCTTCTATGAATCTTTTGACAAGTACTTGTTTTTGACTTCTGAGGTTTTGATAACGATCGACTATTTTTTTTATTTCCTGATTTGAAATAACATTTATTCTGGAATTCATAATTCCTCCCAATTATTTTTTTATAAAAATAATAAAACCTATAGCTGCTAATATTGAAAGTATTCCGCCAAATCCAAAGGCTACTGCTGGACCGGACAACTGCCATAGAACACCCATAATAATACTTGCCGGTAGAACAAATATCCCAAGAGACATATTATAAATGCCATAAGCAGTAGCAAGAATAGTTTTATCCTTAACTATATCTGCTACATAAGCACGCAGCACTCCTTCAATAAGTCCGTAATATACACCATAAAGAGCCATAAAGAACCATATCAGAAACTGTTTATTTGAAAACGCAAACCCGAAATATACAATAGAATAAACAAGAAAACCAAGAATGACCGTTTTCTTCCTTCCAAATTTGTCTGAAAATATACCGCAGGGAACCGCTGACATAGAACCCACCAGATTATACACAAGCCACAGTATCGGTATCATAATCACACTCACACCCAAATCTTTCGCTCGCAGGACAAGGAATGCATCGCTTGAATTTCCTAAAGTAAATATTGAAACAATAATAACGAATATATTAAATTCTTTCCCAAGATTTTTTATTGAAAATTTTTTATCGGGTTGGGAGACGCCGGCAGGAACATATAATTTCTCTCTGACAAAAAATATAACCATTAATACTGAAAGAAATGCCGGTATAAGCGCCCATAAAAATAACTTACGGTAATTGTTGTTTATTAGAGGAAGTATTAGAAATGCGAGCAAGGGACCGATAAAAGCTCCCATGCTGTCCAGTGCTCTGTGAACCCCGAATGCCTTACCTCTCTCTTCAGCCGAACTTGAATCTGCAACCAATGCATCTCTGGGAGCAGTCCTTATACCCTTACCTGTCCTGTCAGCAAACCTTACTAAAAGCACATGCCAGCCTGCAGTGCTTAAATAAAGGAAAAATCTGGAAACAGCGGCTAAACTGTATCCGGCAAAAACTATTGGTTTCCGTTTTTTTATTCTATCGGAATACCAGCCGGAAAATATTTTTAAAATACTTGCAGTGCTGTCCGCAATACCTTCAATCAGTCCTATAAACGCCGTCCCGACGCCCAATACACTTGATAAGAATACGGGAAGCAACGGATATATCATCTCGCTTGATATATCATTGAACATACTCACCAAACCAAGAATTACTACATTTTTATCTAATTTTTTCACAATATTATTATACATCTTTTTTCTGTAACAGGTCAATTGTTTATTGACAATTCCAATAAAGTATTATATTATTATAGTAACGCTATGGACACATATATTTCTGAAGAAAATAATAAAAGCAAGGATTTTATCAGAACCATTATTGATGAAGATATAAAGGCAAAAAAGAATAATGGGCGGGTTGAGACGCGCTTCCCCCCGGAACCAAACGGCTACCTGCACATAGGCCATGCTAAAGCTATCTGCCTGAATTTTGGCATTGCATCCGAATACAGCGGTATATGCCACCTGCGTTTCGACGATACCGATCCCGTAAAAGAAGATATTGAATACATAAACTCAATTCAGGAAGACGTAAAATGGTTAGGATTTGATTGGGGAAAACATCTCTATTATGCATCGGATTATTTTCAACAGTTTTACGGCTACGCCATAGAATTAATCAAAGCACAGAAAGCATACGTATGTCATTTGACTCCGGATGAAATAAAAGAATACCGCGGCACACCGACTGAACCGGGAAGAAACAGCCCTTACCGCGACCGGACAGTCGAAGAAAACCTCAGCCTTTTTGAACGCATGAAAAAAGGCGAATTCCCTGACGGGAAGTGTGTCCTCCGTGCAAAAATAGACATGTCTCATCCAAACCTCAATATGCGCGACCCGGCATTGTACCGCATAAAACACGCAGCACATCACAGGACCGGTAATGAATGGTGCATCTACCCGATGTATGACTTTGCTCATTGCATTTCTGACGCTATAGAAAAAATCACCCATTCAATATGTACGCTGGAATTTGAAATACACCGGCCGTTATACGACTGGGTACTGAATAATATAACCATAGACTGCCATCCTCAACAGATAGAATTTGCCCGTCTGGAACTTACCTACACTGTTATGAGCAAACGGAAACTCCTCCAATTAATTAATGAAGGATACGTAACCGGCTGGAATGACCCCAGGATGCCGACAATATCAGGTTTACGCAGGCGGGGATATACACCGGAAGCTATACGGAATTTTTGCAATCTTATCGGAGTGGCAAAAACTAACAGTATGATTGATATATCCCTGCTTGAACATTGCCTGAGGGAAGATTTAAATAAACGCGCAAAACGTGTTATGGCAATATTGAAGCCCCTGAAAGTGGTAATCACCAACTATCCTGAAAATACGGTGGAAGACCTTGACGCTGAAAATAATCCGGAAGATTTGTCTGCAGGTACCAGAAAAGTGCCTTTTTCCCGGGTAATCTATATAGAACGGGATGATTTCCTGGAAGAACCCCCTAAAAATTATTATCGATTGGCGCCGGGACGCGAGGTAAGATTAAAACATGCATATTATATTACCTGCGAAAAAGTCATTAAAGATGAAAAGACCGGAGAAATAACCGAACTTCACTGTAAATATGACCCTGAATCCCGCGGGGGCGGTACAAAAGATAACCGGAAAGTAAAAGGTACCCTGCAATGGGTATCAGCACAACACGCTCTTGATGCGGAAGTCCGGCTGTATGACCATCTTTTTACAATACCTAACCTGACAGACGTAGATGATTTCAAAAGGTGTATCAACCAAAATTCACTTCAAAAATTGACTTCCTGCAAAATCGAACCAAGCCTCAGGGATGCCCGACCGGGTGAACAATACCAGTTTATCCGTCATGGATATTTTTGTGTGGACGCTGATTCTACTAACAAAAAAACTGTATTCAACAGGACGTCGGCACTCCGTGACACCTGGAAAAAAATTGAGAACAAACAAAGGAAATGACATAAAATTAAAAAGCCCCATTAAGGGGCTTCTTAATTTCTGCCGGGCTAGGACTTGAACCTAGAGACTTCTGGTCCAGAGCCAGACGTGTTACCAATTACACCACCCGGCAATCTATATTGAATTTTCAGTTTATTTAGCTTTTGTATCTACACTAATCCGACTTTTTTCCAAAGACTGGAATTGTTTTTTTTGGCATTGTTTATTAGAATACGGATTTCTTTGTCAGACATTTGTTCGGTTTTAGTTTCTATTTCTTCAACAGAATCACCCTTGCTGGCGCCTATTAATTGAAGAAACTTAAGTGTCTTTAATGTCCCCAGTTTAGAATATAAAGTTTCTATTCCTTCTTTAAGTATTTCTTCTGCTAATGTTTCTTTCATAATTATCATCAAATGGACGACAATAAATATTTGTATTAAAATACACTCTCACTTTACTTAATCCTGTATTTCCTTATCATATTCCTTTGTTAGATTATATAATATATTCTGTGCGAAAATCAATTTCCTAAATATCCAGTAAACGGTGGCAGTATTTACTTATTTACTTTTTATACCTAAATGATTATTGCGAAAAACGTGGTAGTTGTGGGAGTCAATTAGAATTTAATTACCTCCGTCCCCGTTATTTTTTTAAAGCAGTGAATAGTGAATGTTTGATATTTTATCGCCAATGACACCTGTTTCTTTGGAAGTTGAAACAATAAATCCCTGCCTGTCTTTTTGCCTGCTAATTTCAAACCAGCGTTTGAGAGTTTTTAGATGATGCGAAGTCAATGTAGACGCAAGTTTTATTTCTATCGGGTAAATCTGGCCGGATGTTTCAACCAGCAAATCGATTTCTGCGCCATCCAGGCTCCGCCAATAGTATAATGAACTTTCCTCAATAAGCGAAGTAAATCTTTTTACAAAGTTACCAACCACGGCGGTTTCGAAAATCGCTCCGCTCATAGGACCGTATAACAAGCCCTCTTTATCCTTTATTTTTACAAGGTAAGACAGGAGCCCCGTATCCATAAAATAAAGTTTGGGAGCTTTAATTATCCTTTTCCCGAAGTTTTTGTGATATGGTTGCAGTAAATAAATGATAGAACTTGCTTCAAGGAGTGAAATCCAGGACTTAATTGTAGGGACTGATACTCCCAGGTCTCTGCTTAAAATGGAATAATTGAGTTCTTGAGCGGTCCTGGAGGCAATCAAAGAGAGAAACTTCTCAAAGTCATGGATATTCACATTTTTAATGTTTCCCCGGACATCCCTGTCAATATAGGTTTGAATATAACTGGAAAACCAGAGCCTCTTTGAAACAGACGGATTTACTACCAACTCTGGATAACCACCATTCAATAGCCATTCGCCAGGATCGGGATATTTACCGGGGAGAATATTATGTTTTGCCAAATATTCAAGGAAATCCCGCACATCGTATTTATCTATATTTAAATTGCCTATAATTTCTTCTATAGTAAAAGAATACATTGAAAGGACTGCGACACGCCCCGCAAGGGATTCGCTTACATTCTTCATAAGGGTAAACTGCTGGGAACCGGTAAGTACCCATTGCCCGGGCCTGCGATCCTGGTCAATTCGCGACTTAATGTAGGAGAGCAGGGAGGGAGCGTTTTGAATTTCATCTATTATCAAAGGCGTTTTGTATCTTTCTAAAAAGGCTTTCGGGTCATTTATAGCCATAGACCTGATATCAAGTTCGTCAAGCAGGACGTAATTATACTTTTTGGGTAATATCTTTTTGAGGAGCGTAGTTTTTCCTGACTGCCTCGAGCCGGTTAATATAATGGCAGGGAAAGTTGACAAAGCCTCGTGTATTGATTTTTCTATAAGTCTTTTTTTATACATACCATTTTAAAGTTGTACTTTAATATAGTGTATTATATATTTTTATTCGCATAAAGTCAATAGATTGTTTAACTAAGGCTTTCCTCTCCGTAGGGTATATTCTATTTTTTGGGGGGGTCAATTTATCTTTCAGGATTAGGTTCAAACCTAAAACGGACAATATTTGTCTTATTTATTTCCTAATTATCGGTTTCCAATTGATATGAATATCTCTGCAGGGATTATAATGTTTGGCTTATATGGACAGCTATTGTTTATATGTTATTAATTTATATTGATATTTGACGGAAAAAAAGATATAATAATTACAGGTTTGCGAGAAGGAAAATGAAAATAAACAGTCGTACAATAAAAAGAAGTTTTACGCGTTTAAAGGAAAAAGTTGTCAGTGATGATATCACAAAAAAATATAAAATAGAACAGCCTTTAAAGGCGGAACTATTCAGTATTAATCAATTGGAACAATATGCCAGGTTACTTGCTAAAACCCATGAAGTAGATATAAACCCCGGGAAAGACAAACTCCTGCCCAGGTTATCAGAAAACGAAGATATTCTTGTACATGTTTATGAACTGCTGATGCTTGTGATTGAAAACAAGAAAAGAATTTCTACGCCGGCAGAATGGTTGATAGACAATTTTTATCTTGTAGAAGAACAGATTAGAACAGCCAGACAACATTTCCCTAAAAACTACAGCCGTGAACTTCCCCATCTAAAAAAAGGGCCTTTAGAAGGGTTCCCGAGAGTATATGATATCGCATTAAAATTAATATCACATTCAGACGGGCGTGTCCACGGAGAAAGCCTTTATAATTTTGTTACTGCTTACCAGACTGAGAAAGTGTTAAAATTAGGCGAATTATGGGCAATTCCCATTATGATTAGATTGTCACTTTTAGAAAACCTGAGACGTGTTGCTGTCCGCATTTATGCCGGAATAAAAGACAGGGACAGGGCAAATTACTGGGCAGGCAGAATGCTGAAAGTTGCAGAAGAAAACCCCAAGAATCTTGTCCTGGAAATAGCGGATCTTGCACGGTCAAAACCTGATATGTCAAGCGCGTTTGTTTCAGAACTTGTCATACGGCTGCAGGGACAGAGCACTCATTTAGTACTTCCTCTCACCTGGATAGAACAGAGACTTTCCGAAGACGGGACAAAAATTGAACAGATTGTCCATGCTGAAAGTCAGAAACAGGCTTCGGATCAGGTATCTATAGGCAACAGTATTAACAGTTTGAGGCTGTTAAATGCTATAGACTGGAAAGAATTTGTTGAAAAAACAAGTTCGGTTAATGCCATTCTTCAAAACGATCCAATCGGTGTATATGTCAATATGGATTTTGAAACTCGTGACCATTATCGCCATGTCATAGAAGATATTGCAAAAAACAGCAGATTTACAGAAAATGAGGTTGCGGTTAAAGCAGTGGAGTTAGCTGCTCAAAACATAAAAATAAACGGTGCAAGCGACAGAATGTCCCATGTCGGATTCTACTTGATTGATAAAGGATTATCTAGTCTGGAGCAAATAACCCAAAAGCGTTTTTCTGGCATTGAATATCTGCAAAAAAAAGCCAGACAATATCCTTTATCTGTTTATCTGACAGCAATATTTGCGGTTACTGCGGTTTTCTCAGCGGTTGTGTTTAAGCATATCAGTACTTATGTGATAAATGAGCGGCTGCTTTTATTGACAGGAGTATTGTTGTTTATTTGCTTCAGCAATCTTGCTATAGCACTTGTAAATTGGCTGATAACTGTCCTGGCTAAACCCGGCATATTGCCCAGGATGGATTTTTCTAAAAAAATACCCGGTGAAGAGCGTACTCTTGTCGTGGTTCCGACTATTATCTATAATCAAAAAAACATGGACGATTTATTGGAAGGGTTAGAAATAGAATACCTGGCGAATCGGGATTCAAACCTGCATTTCAGCCTGCTCACGGATTTCCCGGATGCAGCAGAAAAGACAATGCCTGATGATGAAAAACATCTAAATTATATCAGAGAACATATTAAGGAATTAAATGAGAAATATGAACAGGACAGGAATGATATTTTTTATATTTTTCACAGGCCGAGAGTATGGAATCCCAAAGAGTGCGTGTGGATGGGATACGAACGAAAAAGAGGGAAGATTGAAGAACTAAACGCATTCCTGACCGGCAACGGGTTTAGAGACGTAAGAACTATAATAGAAGGCAATAATATTGATATTCTAAAGCAGGTTAAGTACGTAATTACCCTGGACGCAGACACTCTAATGTCACTCGATTCGGCACAGAAACTTGTCGGAACAATTGCCCATCCTTTGAACAAAGCTGTTTATGACGAAAAAAAACAGAGAGTTGTTGACGGTTATACCATATTTCAGCCGCGCTTAGCCGTAAACATGGTGTATGCAAACAAGTCGTGGTTTGTTAAAATTTTTGGCGGTGAGCCGGGCATTGACCCGTACACCAAAGTCGTATCGGATGTTTATCAGGATTATTTTTATGAAGGTTCATTTATCGGCAAGGGTATTTATGCTGTGGAATTATTTTCTAAGTTGCTCGGTAATCGTTTTCCGGAAAACCGCATATTAAGCCATGACCTTATTGAGGGCTGCTATGCAAGGTCGGCTCTTGTGAATGACGTACAGTTTTATGAAAAATATCCTTCAAGCTACCTATCGGATGTGAACAGAAGACATAGATGGATCAGGGGCGACTGGCAGCTATTATCGTGGCTAAAATCAAATGTCCCGGGACCCACGGCACACAAAACAAAAAATCCCCTATCCAGGCTTTCTCAATGGAAGATATTTGATAACCTGCGACGGAGCAGCATACCTGCATCAACATTAATACTATTTCTTGTGGGTTGCACGGTTCTTTCTATGCCCCTGCTTGTAACCATGATAATTTCCGGCATAATATTTATTCCAAATTTACTTACAATAACCATAGATATAATAAAAAAACAGGAAGAATTATCATTAAAAATTCATTTCAACAGTATTGTGGATTCAATAACAAGGCGTCTTTCCCAAGCGTTGTTTGCGGTAATATCTCTGCCTTACGAAGCCTTCTACAGCATTCATGCAATCCTGCTTACCTTGATAAGGATGTTTATTACTCATAAGAAAATGCTGGAGTGGGACCCTTCAAGCAATGCCACGAAACGGGTACGTAATAATTTGTTTGATTTTATCAGGGCAATGTGGTTCGCCCCGGCTATTTCATCCGGTTGTTTTATTTATTTTGTTTATTTTCATACAGGGATAATAAATTTATATTGGATATTTTTAGGTTTATGGTTTTTCTCTCCTGCAATAGCCTGGTGGATTAGCAAACCCCTGATTGTCCGCAAGGCGGCACTGAGTACCGGGCAAACATTGTTTCTGCGGAAATTATCCAGAAAAACCTGGCATTTTTTTGAAACTTTTGTAAATCCTGAAAGCAAGTGGCTGCCTCCCGATAATTATCAGGAAAAGCCGGTTAAAAAAACGGCATACCGTACCTCACCCACAAATATCGGATTATACCTGCTTGCCAATCTTTCATCTTTTGACTTTGGTTATATTTCAGCGGGACATTTTATCAAACGTATCAAAAATGCCTTTGATACCGCAAGTTTGTTGGAAAGATACAGAAATCATTTTTACAACTGGTATGACCTGAAGTCTCTTGAACCGCTTCCTCCCCTGTATGTTTCGACTGTAGACAGCGGAAATCTTGCAGGATATTTATTAGTACTTGAATCCGGCTTAAACGAGTTGCCGGACAAAAAAATAGTTTCACGGGAAATATTCAGAGGGCTGGAAGACGCATTATATATACTAATTGACCTGGTAAAAACATCCAAATTTATAAGCAAGGAGAACGACAAAAAAATCTCAATATATTTTGAAAAACTCCGGAAAAACCTTAAATGTGATTCCATCGCAATTAAAGACATATATGCCTGCCTGAACAGTATTAAGACAACAGCGAGGGAGCCGGATATGCTTATTACTGCCGTAAGAGACGAACAGGTAAATCTCTGGTATGGAATGTTTAAAATGCAATGCGATGATTTGCTTGACGATTTAGTTTCCCTTGCTCCCTGGCTGCTTCTGGAGAACCGGCTGGAAAATATATTGCAAAAAGAGGAATCTTTAAAAGCAATATTTGAAGAAACTCCCGCTCTTGATGAAGTAGCGGAACTTTCCATAAAATTATCTCCGGCAATAAGTGGTATGATTAATAAGTTATCGGGATTAAAGGAAGAGGCTCCGGGAGAAACGATGCAGCGGTTAACGGAACTGAATAACGCCATAATAAAGGGAAGCGAATACGCTGCAAATAGGATTACGGTAATTAAGCAGCTCCTGCTTCAATGTGCTGAATTTGCCGATGCCGATTTTGAATTCTTATACGATAAACCACATCGCTTACTATGTATAGGATATAATGTGAGCCAGAGGCATAAGGATAACAGTTATTATGATTTATTGGCATCAGAAGCAAGGTTAGTAAGTTATATTTCAATTGCAAAAAGACAGTTGCCCGTAGAGCACTGGTTTGCCCTGGGACGAATGCTGACCGTTGCAGGCGGAGAACCGGTTTTACTTTCGTGGGGCGGTTCAATGTTTGAATACTTGATGCCCCTTTTAGTAATGCCGACTTACGAGAATAGCATGCTTGACGCTACTTATAAAACAGTTGTTAACAGGCAGATTAAATATGGCATGCAGAGAGGGGTCCCCTGGGGTATTTCGGAGTCCGGTTATAATAATACCGATGCACAGTTTAATTACCAGTACAGCGCTTTCGGTGTTCCTGAACTCGGGGTCAGGCCAGGCCTGACTGAAAACCTTGTGATCGCACCTTATGCTTCCGTGATGGCATTAATGGTTTTTCCCGAAAAAGCATGTGAAAACCTGCAGGAGATGTCCGGGGAAGGTTATGAGGGCAGGTATGGTTTTTATGAAGCAGTAGATTTTACTCCGTCGCGTTTGCCGCACGGATTGTCAAAAATAATTATTCAATCCTTTATGACTCATCACCAGGGAATGGCTTTATTGTCTTTAGCTTATTTACTGCTTGACCGAAAAATGCAGAAACGTTTTGAGAACAATCTTATAATTAAATCCGCTGATTTATTGCTACAGGAAAGAATCCCGAAATTTATATCGTTACATCAACATTTTCCGGAAATGACCGAAAACATTAATACGGAAGGCGTGAGGGAACATATTATGCGTGTTTTTAACGCTCCGAATACGCCAAAACCGGAAGTACATCTTTTATCTAACGGAACATATCATGTAATGGTTACAAACTCAGGAGGCGGGTACAGCAAATGGAAAAATTTAGCAGGGACACGCTGGCGTGAAGATACTACTCGCGATAATACATCTTTTATCCAACGGAACATATCATGTAATGGTTACAAACTCAGGAGGCGGGTACAGCAAATGGAAAAATTTAGCAGGGACACGCTGGCGTGAAGATACTACTCGTGATAATTGGGGTACCTTCTGCTATATCCGCGATTTAACAAGTAAGGAAATATGGTCCAATACTTACCAGCCGACATTGAAAAAAACTAAATATTATGAAGCTATCTTTTCGCAGTCGCGGGCCGAATTCCGCCGCAGGGATTCGGACTTTGAAACATATACCGAGGTTGTAGTTTCCCCTGAAGATGACATTGAACTTCGCAGGGTAAGGCTCACTAATCATTCGGATACCAGCAAGACAATTGAATTTACCACTTATGCGGAAGTCGTTTTACTCAATACTGTAGCGGATGAATTACATCCGGGTTTCAACAATCTTTTTATTCAAACGGAAATTATACGTCTGCGCCAGGCGATACTCTGCACCAGGCGTCCCGGTTCGGAAAAAGAAAAACCTCCTTTCTTATTCCATTTAGTTAACGTATACGGGGTTTCGCCAAACAAAGTTTCTTATGAAACCGACAGGTTAAAATTTATAGGAAGGGGAAGGAACATCCATAATCCCCAGGTTATTAATAATTCAGTTGAGTTGTCAAACACCGAGGGTTTCGTCCTGGATCCGATTGTATCAATACGCTGTAATGTTACTATTGAACCCGAACAAACAATTACGTTTGACGTTATATCAGGCGTTACCGAAATACGCGAGAAAGCAATGGGGTTGATTGAAAAATACAAGGACCGCTATCTTTCAGACCGTGTTTTCGCTCTTGCCTGGGCATATGCCCAGATCGTCCTGCAACAATTAAATTTAACAGAAGCAGACGCCCAGCTTTATGCCAGCCTTGCGAGTTCAATACTTTATGCAAATCCTTTATGGAGAGCGAATGCAATCACATTGATTAAAAATGCACGGGGACAATCAGATTTATGGGGTTACGGTATATCGGGAGATTTACCCATAGTGCTTCTTAAAATAAGCGATAGTATGAATATCGAACTTGTCCGGCAACTTATCAGCGCTCATGCATACTGGCGGAGAAAAGGACTTGTTGTTGACCTCATGGTTTTGAATGAAGATCATTCCGTATATCGCCAGCAACTTCACGATCAGATTATGGATATGATAGCCGCAAGTTCCGAATCACATGCTGTAAATAACCCCGGGGGTGTTTTTATAAGACGCGCGGAACACATGTCTGACGAAGATAAGATTTTAATACAAACTGTTGCACGTATAGTTATTACAGATACCGGGGGCACGCTCCTGGAACAAATTGAGCACAGGTCGCGTTTAGAAACAGCCGTTATAGCGTTTAAACCTATTAAAATACACGAAGAAACTAAAAAAATATTACCGGAAGAGGAACCCAGGCAAGACCTTATTTTCTTTAATGGAATAGGCGGGTTTACTCAGGACGGCCGTGAATATGTAATTATTACAAAACCGGAACAAGTAACACCGTTACCCTGGGTAAATATCCTGGCAAATCCAAATTTCGGAACTGTCGTATCGGAAAGCGGAGGGGCATACACCTGGAGTGAAAATTCGCACGAGTTTCGTCTTACCCCCTGGTATAATGATCCGGTTAGCGATACGTCGGGTGAAGCCATATATATCCGTGACGAAGAAACCGGTAAATTCTGGTCCCCGACACCCCTGCCTGTAAGAGGTCCCCTGCCTTATACAAGCAGACACGGGTTTGGTTACAGTATTTTTGAATACAAGAATTATGGAATTAACTCTGCTTTGACCGTATATGTTTCCATAAACGATCCGGTTAAATTTGCTGTTCTGAAAATAAGGAATCATTCAGGACGGTCCCGCAGACTGTCTATTACAAATTATTGTGAATTAGTGCTCGGTTCTTTACGTCAAAATAATTCAATGCATATAATAACTGAAATAGATCCCCAAAGCGGGGCCATGCTTGCCAGAAATTTGTTTAATACGGAATTTTCCAAACGGGTTGTATTTCTTGACGTAAATGAACAAAAACGCAACCTGACAGGAGATAGAATAGAATTTTTAGGCAGAAACGGCACGTTATCCAACCCGTTAGCTATGAAACGGACAAAATTATCCGGCAAAACCGGCCCGGGCTTGGACCCTTGCGCAGCAATGCAGGTACAGATTGAACTTGCTGATGAAGAGGACCGTGAAATTGTTTTCGTGTTTGGTTCAGGGAAAAACATAGATGAAGCCCGGAACATTATTCAAAGATTTAAAAATTCCGCCTATGCGCATGCTGAACTGGAAACCGTATGGGACTACTGGAAGCATACTCTCGGCACTGTATATATAGAAACCCCTGACCAATCTGTTAATATTTTAATTAACGGATGGCTTCTTTATCAGACTTTAGCCTGCCGGCTTTTTGCCAGGAGCGGGTATTATCAGTCAAGCGGAGCATACGGTTTTCGCGACCAGTTGCAGGATGTGATGGCTGTTACTTATGCAAAACCGGAACTTGTCAGAGAACACATCCTGCGTTCTGCAGCACATCAATTCAAAGAAGGAGACGTGCAGCACTGGTGGCATCCGCCGATAGACCGCGGCACACGCTCTCATTGTTCAGACGATTATTTATGGCTGCCTCTTGTAGTTGCCCGTTACGTGGCGGCTACAGGAGACACGGGTATTCTTGAGGAACAAATAAATTTTATTGAAGGACGGCAATTAAAACAGGAAGAAGAATCATACTATGACAAACCCGTTAAATCCGAGGAACGCGATACTTTATACGAGCATTGCGTAAGGGCAATCAGGTTTGGGTTGAAATACGGGCAGCATGGATTACCTCTTATGGGAAGCGGAGACTGGAATGACAGTATGAATCTCGTAGGTTCGCAGGGTAAAGGAGAAAGCGTTTGGCTTGGATTCTTTTTGTATTATGTGCTTATCCAGTTTTCCGTGATTTCAAAGTTACGCGGAGACAGTAATTTTGAGGAACTCTGTATCACTGAATCAAATTTACTGAAGAAAAATATTGATGCATACGGCTGGAAAGATAATTGGTATTTACGGGCTTACTTTGATAACGGTGACCCCCTCGGTTCAGCGGAAAACAGCGAGTGCCAGATTGATGCCATCTCACAGAGCTGGTCGGTATTATCGGGAGCAGGTGATTTAAATAAATCACGACTGGCCATGGATTCCCTGAATAATCATTTGGTTGACAGAAAAAATTCATTGATTTTATTATTAAAACCTCCTTTTGACAAAACACCGAAAGAACCGGGCTACATAAAAGGTTACGCTCCGGGAATAAGAGAAAACGGGGGTCAATATACTCATTCCGCAATCTGGGCAATTATGGCCTTTGCTAAACTGGGAGAAAACCAGAGGGCATGGGAACTTCTTTCAATAATTAATCCGATAAACCATGGGAAAACCAACAAGGAAATTTTAACTTATAAAGTTGAACCGTATGTTGTTGCGGCTGATATATATACAAATCCTCAACACATCGGACGGGGCGGCTGGACCTGGTATACCGGTTCTGCCGGCTGGATGTACCAACTAATAGTTGAATCATTGATTGGACTAAGGGTTGAAATTGACAAATTACGTTTTGTTTCTCCCTGTTTACCCGAAGAATGGAAGTCTTTCAAACTGCATTATAGATATAGAGAAACCTTCTATCATATAAATATTGTTATTACCGGAATGGGGAATAATGTTATAAAAGTATTGCTTGATGGCACTGAACTGGAAAACAAGGAAATTATTCTTGTTGATGATCATCGGGAACACTCGGCAGAAGTAGAGATTGGAACCTGACGACCGAAAATATCCTGAAAGAAAAATATCATGTCTGTACAATATTTTTGTCAAATAATTAACTATGCAGATAAAGATCGAGAAAATTGTTTACCCGGGAAAATCTTTAGGCAGGGGTGCCGATGGAGTGGCTACATTTACAGAAGGGTGTCTGCCGGGAGAAGTAGTTGAAGTAAACATTGTCAGGGATAAGAAAACTTTCCGCCTGGCGGAAACTGTAAAGATAATTGAAAACTCTCCGGAGAGGATTGTTCCCGGCTGCCCTTTTGAAAATCAATGCGGCGGATGTTCTTTTCAGTATACGGGTTATGAAAATCAACTGCAAATCAAGCATAAATACGTAAATGAACTTTTATCGCCGTTTGCCGTAGCTGTCCCTCCCGTAATAAGAAGCCCTGAAATATGGAATTACAGGAATAAAATGGAGTTCAGTTTCTTCAAAGAAAACGGCAGATTATCAATAGGATTGCACAGGAAAGGCAAGTTTGACAGTTTTGTTTCAACCCCGGGTTGTTTTATAGCAGACAAGGATTTTTTGCCGGTTGTTGAGACGGTATTGGAATTTGCGGGAAATTCAGGTTTAGAGTGCTACGATAAGAAAACAAAAAAAGGTTTCTGGCGTCACCTTGTAATCAGGAAAGCAGCAACCCGGATTCTTGTGAATATAATAACCGGTTATAAGGATGATATACCGCCTGATTTTTTTAAGCCGTTAATAAACGGTCTAAAAGACAGGGCTGTAAGCCTGTTCCGGACAATAAATAATAAAAACTTTGATTTTGACTCCGGTAGTAACCCGAGGCTTATATACGGCAATGAGACAATTGAGGAAGTAATAAGCGTTAAAGATAAAAAATATTTATTTACCATTTCGCCGTTTTCTTTTTTTCAGACGAACACCCGGGCTTCCGAAAAATTATACGAGACGGTAATAGACATGTTGAAGCCCCGGGAGAAGGATAACATAATAGACTTTTATTGCGGGGTGGGAACGCTTGGTATTATTTTATCTTCTTATGCCGGCAGCGTTTTAGGAATAGAAGATATTGCGTATGCGGTTGAGGACGCCGTATATAATAAAAAAATTAACAGGATAAAAAACATTACTTTTGAAAATATGTGCGTTGAGAAATGGAGTAATGGCCATAGGGGGATACGCAGATACAATACCTTTATATTTGACCCGCCGAGGAGCGGGCTTTCTAAAGAAATCATTGATTTTGTCATTAATGCCCGTCCGGAAAAAATAGTTTATGTTTCCTGTGACCCTGCTACGTTTGCGAGGGATTTAAAATATTTACGGGATAAGTCCGGTTATAGAGTCAGCAATATTGCAGTAGTTGATATGTTCCCCCATACCTACCACATTGAAGTAATCGCTTTTCTTACCGGCAGGTAATTTATCCGTTTTATAAATGAGTTGATAAAACCGGATTTTCAGTGTATAATGTAACCCTGTAAAATGAAAAGAAAAGAAAATATAAGAAATGTTGCCATCATTGCGCACGTTGACCACGGTAAAACCACGCTTGTTGATCATATGCTGAAACAGAGCGGAGCGTTCAATCAGCGACAGAAAGTTGTTGAACGGATAATGGATAATCTGGAGCTGGAACGGGAGCGGGGTATAACAATCACCGCTAAGAACTGTTCTATCTGGTGGAAAGATGTAAAGATAAACATTATAGACACGCCCGGCCACGCCGATTTTGGGGGAGAAGTGGAACGCGGATTAAAAATGGCCGACGGCGCAATTCTACTGGTAGATGCCGCCGAAGGGCCTCTTGCACAGACAAGATATGTTCTAAAAAAAACTCTTGAGTCTGATAAAAAAATTATTGTAGTTATTAATAAAATTGACCGTAAAGATGCACGGCCCCGGGATGTGCTTGATGAAATTTATCAAATGTTCCTGGACATTGAAGCGTCGGATAAGCAGATTGATTTTCCTGTGTTTTATTCAATAGGCAAAGACGGAATAGCGCAAAAAACCCTTGATGAACCAGGAAAGGACCTGAAGGTTCTTTTTGACGCTATTTTAAAATATATCCCTGCACCTTCTTATAACTCCGCACAACCTTTTCAAATGTTAGTTTGTGACCTTGGCCATTCGGATTATTTCGGGCGTCTTGCCATAGGTAAAATATTTAACGGAACAGCAAAAAGCAGCGATGAACTTGTCTGCTTGAAAAAAGACGGCAAAATAGAACCTTTGCGGGTAACAAAGGTCCAGGTCTATGAAGGCGTGGAATTAAAGGAACCTGAAATAGTAAGACAGGGGGACATAGTAATACTTGCGGGCATTGAAGACGTGCAAATCGGTGATACCATTTGTACAAAAGAAAATCCGAAAGCGTTAAAAAGGATTGACGTTGATGAGCCGACTCTTTCAATGCTTTTCAGTATAAATACTTCGCCTTTTGCCGGCAAAGAGGGTAAAATTGTTCAGTCCAGAAAAATATACGAAAGATTAAAAAAAGAAACGCTTCTTAATGTAGCCATACAGCTTGAAACCACCCGGAATTCCAGTGCATTTATCGTAAAAGGACGGGGTGAATTTCAGATGGAAATATTAATAGAAACAATGGTCAGGGAAGGTTTTGAACTTAGCGTAGGCGCTCCGAAGATAATCTATAAGCAGGAGAACGGCAAATTGTACGAACCTATAGAACGTTTGTTTATTGATTGCAGTGAGAACTGTATCGGAATCATCACGGAAAAATTATCTAACAGAAAAGGCAGAATGGAAAAACTCGTTAATCACGGTACCGGCAGAGTCCGTATGGAATTTACCATACCGTCGCGGTCGCTTATAGGTTATCGTAGCGAATTCATTGTAGACACAGCCGGGACCGGCGTGATAAATTCTTACTTGAAGGGTTATGAGGAATATAGAGGAAACTTTTCAAAACGTGCTACGGGCTCGCTGGTTGCTGACCGTCAGGGTAAATGCGTTACCTACGCGCTGTATAACCTTTCTCCGAGGGGAACGATGTTCGTTGTTCCGGGCGACCAGGTTTATGAAGGAATGATAGTGGGAGAACATACCAGAGGCAATGACCTCTGCATAAATCCCTGCAAGGAAAAGAATCTTACTAATATGAGAAGTTCTACCTCTGATTTTATCTGCGTATTAACCCCTGCAAGAAAAATGACCTTAGGGCAAGCCATTAGTTTCATAAAAGACGATGAAATGGTAGAAGTCACTCCACTATCTGTCCGCATGAGAAAAAACATACTTTCGGGAGATACCAGGAGAAAATTTCTGGCTGAACAAGCCAGGGCTGGGAAAATTGCAACATAAAGCCAGAGAAGAATAATTAAGTGATGTGTCCCCATAATTAGGGAAAAATCATTGGTACTTTGCTCTTATAAAGGGTATCCGCCTGAAAGCGTGGTGAGTGAAAAATTTGAAGCAATGGTTAAACTTGGTCTTCTCAATATCCCGGACATTGGAAATAAATAATAGAAAGAACAGGATAGAACTGTTGAAATTTTAGCAAGTAAAATACTCGGAGGAAGAATAAGATGGGAACCTCAACATTTTATTTAAGATATAATGATTTTGGAAAACTTTTAAATAATATGAGTAAAAAAGAATTGAAAAAATTGGACAGTCTCTCACCCTATGATAAAGAACGTGTTTATCTTGGCTGGCGAGTTCCTATTGAACTTCATAATGGAAGCGTGTATGTTTTGGTATTTTGGAATGGGAAATTAATTAAATTAGAAAATGCACCAAAAATTCTTAACAAGAAATATTATAGTAAATATCGCAATAAAACCGTAAATGAATACGAATGGACCGTGCTTAAAAAATATATTTTAGCCGAAATACAAAGATTGGATAAGAAATTCAAGAAATCTGTTAGAAAGAAGCACTAGTTTGTCCGGTAGCCCATCAAAATCCACCGAAATCAGTCTAAACTTTGGATGTTGTCCCGAAGGGGATTCGGGATGTCCTTCGGCCAAATGGTGAGGCGCTTTTACTAAATCCAGAGCCAGACGTGTTACCAATTACACCACCCGGCAATCTGATTCAATGGGTGCGATTGGAAAGTGTTACGGGTACGTTTTTAATTTTTTCTGTCTTACCGAAATTCTTGATTATTTCATGATGCGACATTTTTGCGAGTTTTTTAGCAAAATCCTTTTTCCAATTTCTAACTTCTTCCAATGGTTTTTCAACAATTCCTTTAGCCATATATTAATCTACCTCCTCAGGGGATATTATTTCAATATGTTTGAAACCCATAATCTCATTTATGATATTTATTTTCCTTATTTTGTTGATGTTTACCATATGTTCAAAGTTCCAACTTATGACTGCGTCAATGTTATGAACGGTTGCAATGGCTATGTGATAGGCGTCACCTAAATAATTTTTGGAAATAATTTCATTTCTAACATAATTTTCAGCTAATTCTATCGCTTCTTTAGTTACCGGTAATTTCTCCAAGTCCTTAATTTGAGACAATAACTTACTACGTTTAGGCTCTTCAGTTTGGCTTAATTCCCCAATAACAATGTTTGATACATATGCTTTGTATTTCCCAGAACGAATATTTTCAAACAATTTTTTAGTTGATTTCATCTTTTCTGGTAATTCTTCAGCAAAAACATAATTCGGAATAGTAGTATCAAGATAAAATTTTAATTTTTTCTCAACATCAATTGTCATCAATCCTACTCCATTTCTAGAACCCAAGTTTATTATATGAAATTTGTAATAAATTATCAATAACCGAGAATGATAACTTCTCTATTAATATTTCGGTTACTTATTTAAATTAGGAACCAGGCAAATATAAGCTTTGCCGTTATCCCGAAGGGGATTCGGGATGTCCTTCGGCCAAATGGTGAGGGGCTTTTCCAACAATCAATTATTTCTGTTCTTTATCTTTCTCGGTTTCCCCGGTCTCGGGGAGTTTTGGTTCCTCTGCGGGTTTTTTAAGTTCGTCTACATAGTTCAACTTTAAATCAGATATCGTTGTTTCAATAACCCTCTGCTCGTCTGCTGAAAGATTTCCTTTTGTTTTTTCCTTCAACATTTCAAGCATATCAATTGAGAGTTTTGCACCTTCCAGGTCCCGCTCTATTTTACCTGTAATAGGATTTTGTACTTTACCGAGCTGCATCCAGCAACTGGATGAAATTGATATAACCAGACTTACAAAATATTTGGTGGTTTCTTTTCCTTCCATTTGAAAATCCTCCCGTTATGGTAATATATTTTTCAGGGTATGGTCTATACGTTTTAGCACCCTGTCTTTACCAAGCAGTTCAATCATTTCAAATAAACCGGGCCCTGCTAATCTGCCTGAAACTGCCACGCGCACAGAATGGAATACCAGCGATGTCTTTAATCCCTTTTCTTCAGCATACGCGCGAAACAGTTTATCCAGTTCTTCTTTTGTATAATCGCTCATCTTTTCAATTCTTTCACGGATTTCTTTGAGTATTTCTTTTGACTGTGAATTTTTACTTATTTTATCCATAGCTTTCTGCTCGTACTCTATATTATCTTTGAAAAAGAAATCTACCCGTCCGGGAATTTCCGTTAATGTTTTAATCTTTTCCTGTTCAAACCCGATAACAGTATCTATATATCTTTCATCATAACCTGAAACAGACGGGACAAAATTTTTTGATTGTTTTACAAATTCCCTGACATCCATTTTGCGAATGTATTCACCGTTCATCCATAAAAGTTTCTGCTGGTCAAATACTGCGGGATTTTTTGCACACCTGTCAAGCGAGAATTTCTCTTTAAGTTCATCTTTCGTAAATATCTGCTGGCTGTCTTCGGTTGACCACCCTAACAATGCTAAATAATTAAATAACGCCTCGGGTAAATATCCGTTTTTCTTATACTCCATAACAGAAGTTGCACCGTGTCTCTTTGAAAGTCTTGCGTTGTCTTGACCTAATATCATTGATATATGAGCAAACTGCGGGGGCGTCCATCCGAAAGCATTATACAATTGTACCTGTCTCGGAGTATTTGAAAGATGGTCGTCACCACGTATAACATGTGTTATTTCCATCAGATGGTCATCAATTACACAGGCAAAAATATATGGCGGGATACCGCTGGATTTCAGAATTACAAAATCATCCAATAAAGCATTTTTGAATTCAACTTCACTTCGTACGTGGTCATAGAACTTTGTTACGCCTTCCTGAGGCATTTTGAACCTGACAACGGGTTTTCTGCCCTCGTTTGTTTTGTTATTCCTTTCCTCTTCATTTAAATTCCTGCATCTGCCGTCATATTTTGGCGACAGTTTATTCATCATTGCTGTCTGCCTCATTGTCTCTAATTCTTCGGGAGTGCAGTAACAATAATATGCCTTACCTTCGGCAATCAGCTGGTCTATATATTTTTTGTATATATGCTGACGTTTTATCTGAAAATAAGGACCGTATTCACCTTTTTCAATATTATCGTCCGGACCTTCGTCCCAGTCAAGTCCCAGCCACCTGAGACTTTCTAATATCCCCCCCAGGAATTCCTGTGTTGAGCGGACCTCGTCCGTATCTTCAATCCTTAATAAAAAAATACCTCTGTTCCTTCTGGCAAATAACCAGTTATACAGGGCTGTCCTGGCACCTCCTATGTGAAGGTATCCTGTCGGTGACGGTGCAAATCGGACTCTGACTATTTCGCGCATCTGAACCCCACATCAATCCGTTTTGTTCTCGGCTCCATAAAATCTCTTCTTGGAACCTGCGACATTGTTTCTGATTGGCGGTAACTGCCGCCTCGTATGACTTTGTATATTTCACCATAATTCGGGTTCTTATTCACATTACCCGGATATGGCTGAAACCAGCCGTCGGTCCATTCCCATACATTACCGCTCATATCATAGACACCGAATGGACTCATTCCCTCGATATAACTGCCCACGGGTTTTGGTTCACCAAAACCTATCAGCGGTTTTACATTGGCATATTTTTTATTCCACTCATCACCCCAGGGATATATCCTGCCATCCGTGTATCTTGCCGCTTTTTCCCACTCCTGCTCAGTCGGCAATCTTTTACCTGACCACTCAGCGTATTCTGCCGCTTCATAATAACTTATATTTGTAACAGGACTGTAATCCTGTCCCTGCGGATAATTAATACCTTTCCAGTGAGGCGGGGGCTTGTGTTCTGTTGAAATAATAAATCTCTTGTACTGGACGTTTGTCACTTCGTATTTATCAATATAATAACCCTCAAGATAAACCTGATGTCTCGGGAACTCATAATCAAACCCATCGTTTATGCCCATTAAAAATTCACCCGGTGGTATATAGACCATACCGGGAATTTTTTCAACCGTTATAGCGGTTGTTGTCTTTTTTTCAATGTGTATAACGGATTTATCCTCTTCATCTGGTGACTGTTCGGTCCGGACTGCTGACGGTTTTGCAGGTTCAACTGTTTTGCTTTTTTGCCCGACGGGACGCTCAAGACGTTTGAATAAATTATCAAGACTACTATCCTGGGTATAAATGTTTATACTGAACAATATTCCTGCCAGAAGAATCGCTGAAATGACTATTATTCTCTTCATCTTTTCTGAATAAGTTTCTCAATGAGTAAATTAAAGTGTTCTATCAATCCCTGCAGAATATCTCCTTTGCGCACCGTCAGTGGACGATAATCACCGCTATCTACCATTGACTTTATCTCCCGTTCAAGTCTCACTATCGGACCTATGGTCCGGTAGGTAAACCACTGCACTAACATCCATGTGATACCAAATATCAGAACAGTGGTCACTAAACCAAATATGATTATGCGCGCCTTGCTTTGAAGTATAAGGGATGACGGCAGCATCGTAGAAAGAAAAGAATAAAAGTTTACCGCAGTTACAAAAAGCAACACAAAAAATACACAAATTGTAAATTTAATCAACTCAAGTTGAATCCGTTTTTTGGGCATGTTTTTTCCTCCTTAGTCAATGTCTTTTTGCCTGTCCCCCGTGTCAGTTATGCCTCGCTCTATGAGGCAGAACTATGGGGGCTCCTTTAAAATTATTTAATCCTTTTTAATACCTTTTCTGCGGTGCTCCTTATCACAAGCGAACTATCGTTTGAAGCAATGTATTCAAGGGTCCTCTTTGCTATCAGTGAATCCACTTCCCCGAGTAACTCCACAGATTCTTTACGTACACTTAGATTTTCATTTTTCGTAGATTGCAGTAAAAACGCAACGGAGTTTTTATCTTTAACTCTAAATTTACCAAGGTTTTTTAATACCCATATTTGTAATTCCGCGTCTTTATTTGTTTCGGGGACATCAATTAAGAATAAAAAATCCGGTATATTATTTCCATCAGTGATGTCATTTGTAAGGTTCATCAATTCCTTGCGGATAAGTCCTTTTTCTGTTTTTATCATAGAGAATAATTTTTTTGTAATTTCCTCGGATTTGTATTCCTTTAATTTCTCGGCACAATAATTTCTTGTTTCAACATGTTCATTATGCAGGGATTCAACCAGGTATGAACTGTAGGAACTATCAATAAGCAAATCAAGTGATTCCCGTGCTGCATTTCTCGTTTCTTCCATAGGGTCGTGCAGCAGTTCAATAAATTCCGGTATCATCTCTTTTTCACCAAGTTTTGCCAACGACTTCATTATCTGGGCTTTGACTTCCGAGCTATATTCACTGACATATTGGTCTTTCAGGGGTTTAATTGCTGAAGGGTCTTTCAATCCACCCAATGCACGGACGCTTGCACTGCGAACCACCAGCTCATCGTTTTTCAGCATACGGAGTAATGCTTTAGTCACTGACCTATCCCCGTATTTCTCTAACAGCGCTATTATCTGCTCAATGACAAAAGGGTCTGTCTCTTTTTTTAACCGCTTTCCCAAAAACGGCACCGTATCCTCATTGGCATAGACGGCAAAAACCTTCACTGCTTCTAACCTTATTTCGGATAACTTATCCTTCATGGACTTCATTATAAGAGGGACTATTGCAGGGTCACCAATCTGTGCCAGAGCCCTTACTGTTTCAAGCCGTATTTCATCATAACTATCCTTAAGTGTTCTCTCCAATACAGGTATTGCTGATTTGTCGCCAATGCTACCTATTATAATGACTGCATCACGACGAATATATATATCCTTATCCCTGGTGGCTTCCAGCACAACAGCTAAAACTTCATTAACAGGATATTTCTTAATTACTTTCATTGCATACGTCCTGATTACCACGTTTTTATCTTTAATCGCCTTATAAAAAAACGGCAGCGTTTTTATATCTGCAAGGTTATCTAATAACTCCTCTGCCTCCATAATAAGCATTTCATTGTTTGTTCTTAAGCATTCTAATAACGGGGGTATTGAAGTGTAATCTCCAATGAGTTTCAGGACATCAATTACTGCAAATTTAATTTCAATGCTTTTTTCTTCTATAAGTGCACGGTGCAAGCCAGGCAATGCCTTTTTATCATTTAGTTCTTTAATGGTTTTCAGCATTGTAAGTTTGGCTTCCTGGTTGTTTTCGTCGGCAAACGCCTGTGAAAGTTCGGGTAAAAGATTTACTGCTTTTAATTTAGAAATGCATTCAACTACACAAAGGCGCACGCTCAAATCTTTATCTTTTATTGCTAAGGCAAGGAAATCCGTTATAGTTTCATCGCATATTTCTAATATCGTGTTCCGTGCAGTCTCTTTGAATTCTTTATCTCTTTTAAGCATATCCAATAAACCCGGTATAGCACGCGAATCCTTCAGATTAGCAAGTGTGTTAACGGCATATGTGCGTATATTTATATCTCTTTCACCCAACAATAAACACAGATTAAACAGCATCGTTTTATCAACTAATATGGCAAGTGAATTAACCACTTCCTTACGAACAGTCGGGTCGCTATCCTTCACGGCCCGAAACAATAAAGGTGTAACGGATTTATCATTCAAAGCGCCCAGGGCTTTTGCGGAAAACCTGCGGATAGTTGGACGTCTATCTTTAATAACTGCCTCGGTAAAATAAAGTACGCTTTCCGCTGCGACAAGTTCCAGCAACACAGGTTCAATTTCATTCCTTACCATCGGGTCTTTATCTTCAAGTAAATCAAAGATTTTTGGAATAGACCTGTATGATTTTAGTCTTGCAAGTGACTTCGCTGATTCAAGCCTTATCTCACCAACTACATCAGACAAAACTTTTTCTAATTCCGGTATTGCCAGATAGTCACCTGTCCTGCCAAGTGATTCAACGGCAGAGTATCTCACAAAATCGTTATCCTTCAATGCATTGATTAGTACCGGGACGGATTCTCTATTCCCCAGCTCACCTAAAAGCTTTGCTATTTGTTGTCGGACCTGTGGTTTATCATTCTCTAATAAAACTTTTTCCAGTTCTTCTCTGCTGGCAAATTCAGCAAGGACATTTCTTATTTCTTTACATACACTGACAGAAGGGTCGGATAACGAATTTATTAGTTTCTGTGTTGTTTCCTTCGCTTTTAGTTGTTTTAGCCCTAAAACAGCGCTTATCCGCACTTCAGGTGACGGGTCATTTAAGAGGTTCAATATAACGGGTATATATTCGTTATTACGGAGTTCTACGAGTTCCTGGACTGCTTTGGCACGGGACTCCGGAGTGCCTTTTTCAATTGTTTCAAGAATTTGTTCAATCGGGCGGGTAAAACCTGTGTTGGACAGAAAGATTAAACAACAAAATAATATGAGTTTGTTTTTAGGATGATTCATTCCTAACCCAAGCGTCAGGGTATAACTTTATTAAGCGGATATTCAATTATACCCTGCGCACCAGATTTTTTTAACTTCGGTATGATTTCTTTGACTTTATTTTCCTCTATAACAACTTCCAGTGCAATCCATCCCGGTAAGGTTAATTTAGATATCGTAGGTCTTTTGAGCGCGGGTAAGATTTTCAGAATCCTGTTTAAGTCCCCTTCCTTCATATTCATTTTTAGTCCAACCATATTCTCTGCTGTCAGAGCACCCTTAAGCAATATAGCAAGGTTTTCTATTTTTTCTCTTTTGGAGGGGATTCTCCAGGAATTATTACCTGCGATAAATCTCGTTGTTGATGCCAATACCTCATCAATAATTTTCAGTTTATTTGCCTTTAATGACGACCCCGTCTCTGTAAGTTCAACAATTGCGTCAACAAAATCCGGCGCCTTAATTTCCGTTGCACCCCAGGAGAATTCCACTTCTGCACTAACTTTTTTCTTCTTAAGAAATTTTTTAACTACATTCACCAATTCAGTGGCAATCCTTTTACCTCGGACGTCTCTGACAGACCTTATTGACGAATTCTCCGGTACCGCCAGCACCCATCGGACAGGACGGAAGCCCGACTTGGCGTATATTAATTCACATACTTCTTTCACTTTTGAATTTGTCTCAAGTATCCAGTCATAACCGGTTACTCCGCAATCAAACACGCCTAATTCAACATACTTCGGTATTTCCTGTGCACGGATAAGTGTTATATCCAGGTTATCGTCATCACAGGCGGGCTTATATGACCTCCCGTTTGTATATATTTTTATACCGGCACGGGAAAACAGTTCAATGGTTGACTCCTGTAAACTTCCTTTTGGTAATCCTAATTTCAGTTTAGCCATTTTTTTGTCGCACCCCCCCCGCCCCGATAAATCGGGGCATGTATATCCATCCACGCTTATTTTCACCCCGTGTTATCTGCTCGTGTGGATTCTCTGTTATTTTTCCATTGCAATTAATTTATCCAATCTATCTCTGATTTCTTTCTCTATCCTATCAACAGCATCTATATTATTCAATGTAATCTCATAATAATGAATAACTTTCTTCAAAATGGAATTATCCATTTCTCTCAAAACTTTATTAGTTTTAATAGCATACAAGATATAAAGGTCTTTATTTTGTTCAACTTCTTCTATATTGACAAGAGGAGATAAATTCCCATATAACCATGCATCTTCGGGATTAAACAGATTTTTCAGCGAATAAAGATATGCATACTTATAAAAATTCTCTAATGTCACCACAATTCCGTTGGGATGTTCTTTTGTCATAAAAGAGGTGTTTTTCTTTAAAGAATTAATATCGCGAAAACTATAATAATACAAACCAATAGGAGATTTTTGGATATCGTTTTTGCGTGGAGGGTATTTATTAATATATCCATCAGTAGTTTTAAAATTGGATAAAACAAATGTTTTGTCACTATCTAATATGTTAAATCTAAAATTCCTAATATAATTAAATGTCATTCCATCTGCATTTTTTTCATAGAGAGCCACCAATATTGGAAATTTACTTGTTCCTGTTCCATGAAACAATGCACTAGAAAATATCTCAGCTCTTATTATCTTGTAGTTATCTTTAAAATCGTGTAATCTCTCAAAATTAGATTCTTTTATTAAATATGAGAGTGGATGTAACACACAAACGACATCAGCATTAAGTTTATGATATGACTTTAAGAATGAAACACCTATATCTCTATCATATAAATCTTTATCGCATATATTTTGTCCCTTTTCGCCGTTCTTAAATTCTGATGTTGTATCATTATAAGGTGGATTTCCTATCATAATTAAAAACGCAGAAGGAGAAATAAAATATTTTTCTCTGTTGATTTCATTTAAAGAATTTGTATGAAAAACTTTCTGTTGATTAAAATGTTGTTTGAGAAACTCGCAGGCTTTTAAATCACGATCCGCTATCCGATAATCGCTCTGCTTGATGCCGAATAAAAATGCCCCGCATCCCCCTGCACTATCAAACAAGATAACATCTTTTTTCTTGTTTTCCAAGTAAGGTTTTATAAACTCATGAACCAATTTAACAAGTTCTTCGGGAGTATAGTAACTGCCTAATTGGATTCTTTTACTTTTCGGCAGATGTTCTGCTAAATGGACTTGCATTAATTATCACCTATCAATAATTTCAAGAAGTGTTTCAAGTATTTTGACAATATCGTGATTGTGTCTTTTGGATGCCATTCCAAACACTTTCATCATAAAAACAAGATTTAAAACATTGTTTTTGTTAATAACGTAGTCAAGTTTATCGCCAGAAATGGATGATTTGCCATAAAGCACTGATGAATTCTTGAATGCCTTTAAGGGTATGCAAAAATAAACCATCGGCTGAACGCCAGAGGCATATTGTTGCTTTTCAATAGACACCTCTATCTGCGTATTGTCCAAGGTTTCGATCATGAAAAGTGTCGGCAACTTAATACTTGTTTCTTCAAAGTTTATTCCGTTTATGGTAATCTTTGAATGATGTTCAATGGTTATATCTTTTTCATCTATAAAACTTTTATAACGACTTATTTCATTAAGTAAATCTTTAACTTCTTTTTCAGTAATTAATTTTAACTCCATCGCCTTAAAAAATATTTCTGATAATTCATAGGGATACTTTTCTTTCCCGTTACTTCCAACAAAATGCTTGCTTGTTAATTTTGTCCCTTTTTTGCCTTTTTCAATATCTTTAATAGGAATATCGTAACTAATTTGCCATTCTAAGTATGTTTGCTCATCAAAAGGACATTTTCTTGTAGAAAATGTTTCACCGAAATCTAATCTGCTCTTTCTTTTTTTAAATCTGAATTTACCGGCATTAGTAGCGGGTATGGTTAATAAAATATTGTTTTCTTTAATTGCATAATCCATTTTTATTTCTTATTTTAAATTACCATTTCCCGATTCTTTTATAACCGACCCTAATGCTTTTTGGATTCTTCCGAGAGCGAGTTTGTAATATTTCTCTTCAATTTCAAAACCAATAAATCTTCTATTAAGTTGAAGACACGCTACAGCAGTGCTACCGCTTCCTATAAAAGGATCCAAAATTAAGTCGTTCTCATTTGAAAACATTTTTAAGATTTCTTTTATAAAATGTTTAGGTTTTGGTGTGGGGTGATCTATATATCCTTCATCAGGCTCAACCATTTTCCCAGGAGTATCTATAAATATATCTTTATTCCACCGAATAATTTTAGGATTTCCTTTTTTAAAAATAAAGCAAGACATGTATTTTGTATATCCAATGGGAGAACGAACTCTTCCTTCAGGACAATATAAAACAATTTGCCAAAAATAATTGAATGGGTTATCCTTAAATAATTGTGGTAAAAATTTCGTGCTAAAAAATGTAATAAAGAAACTATGTTTTTTTAAGACTCTATCGCATTCGGGCATAACATTATAAAAAAGACTTAAATCAGTATCATTTCGAACATCATTTTTGTTTAATCCATAAGGTGGGTCGGTAATTATCAAGTCAATGCTGTTATTGGGAATTTTTTTCATTCCTTCTATGCAGTCCATGTTATAAATTTTATTAATAGCTGGCTGGTAAGCCAGAGTAGAGATTATACCTTCTTTTACAAAAATCTGTTTATTTCTTTTTCGTTTATAAATTACTTTTGTCTTCATCTTTCACCTTAAAGAGTATATATAAACCCACTACATGTCAACCACTTCTGGATGCAGTGGATAGCATTAACTGATTCCGTTCGCTGAACTCTTTCCAAAGAGGTATCTTTCTTTTTACCAATCCTTTTTCTAACCAGAGTGAATGATTTGTCTATCTGTTTTGGTATGAAATTCCCTTTCCTTTTGTTCCTCTGTTGAACTAAATTTATATTTGTATATCTGGTTTTCATTAATTCTATTTATAAATTAACGCAGGCTAAAGCCTGCGACTACCATTAACTGGTAGCCGCACCTTTTAAGGTGCGTTTTTTCCTAAGGAACCTACTGTTGGCAAATTCCTATACAATTGATTATACTACAAATTTACTCAATTTGCAAAAAGATTTATAATCTTGTAAAATGAGATTCTTCGTTGCCAGACTGTGTCGCAACCGGATTCCCCAACTTGTTGGGGCTAAAAAATAACAAAAGAAATCAAAACATGACAAAACTTGATAGTACTACCCGAACACAAACTTGAGCAACTCCCCCCCCCGAACAAGTTCGGGATTCCAATGGGATTACGACACAGGCTGTGTGAACTCAGAATGACAGAATACGTGGGATTAGAATGACAGAACACATGGAAATTCAGAAAATATATAACCCTAAAACTATTGAATCCAAATGGTATAAATTCTGGGAAGAGAAAGGGTTCTTTCATGCTAAAGTCACACGCAATAAGAAACCCTATACGATAGTTATCCCCCCGCCCAACATTACCGGCATTCTCACCCTCGGACATGTCCTGAATAACACCATCCAGGACATATTTATACGGTGGAAAAGGATGGCGGGTTATGAAGCCTGCTGGATTCCGGGAACTGACCATGCAGGCATAGCCACCCAGAACGTGGTGGAAAAATCTCTTGCCGAAAAAGGTCTGACAAAGGAAAAACTCGGCAGGGAAGAATTCATTAAGAAAATGTGGGAATGGAAAGAACAGTACGGCGGAACAATAATTAAACAATTGAAATATTTAGGGACATCCTGTGACTGGACACGTGAACGGTTCACGATGGATGAAGGTCTTTCTTTTGCAGTCAGGAGAGTATTCGTTGAACTGTATAATAAAGGGTTAATCTACAAAGGGAAATATATAGTCAACTGGTGTCCGAGATGCCGGACAGCATTAAGTGATGATGAGGTAGAATACCGTGACCACGACGGAAACCTTTGGTATGTAAAATATCCCATTGCAGACAGCAGCGATTCTGTAACCGTTGCAACGACAAGACCCGAAACAATGTTGGGTGATACTGCGGTAGCTGTCAATCCTTCGGATGAAAGATACAAAGATTTGATAAATAAAGAAGTTGTGCTCCCCCTGACAGACAGAAAAATAAGAGTTATAGCAGATAACTTTGTTGACCCGCAATTCGGCACAGGGATAGTTAAAGTGACACCAGCACATGACCCCAATGACTTCCAGATTGGACTGCGTCATAATCTCCGGCAGATAACCGTGATGGATGAAACCGGTAAAATGAACGAAAATGCTCCCGAACAGTACCGGGGACTTGACCGTTATGAATGCAGGAAAAAGATACTCGACGATTTGGAAAGTCAGGGATTACTTTTAAAAACTGAAAAACACACCAATGCAGTAGGACACTGTTACCGCTGCAATACAGTCATTGAACCCTATCTTTCAGACCAGTGGTTTGTGAAAATGAAACCGTTGGCACAGAAAGCTTTAGAAGTTGTGCTGGATAAAAAAATCAAATTCTATCCGGAAAGATGGGTTAAGGTTTATCAGCACTGGATGGAAAATATAAGGGATTGGTGTATTTCCCGACAGTTGTGGTGGGGACACAGAATACCCGTTTATTACTGCGTAGCATCAAATGCGAAGTCCTCGAAAGAGGGCGAAAATACAAAATGCCCTCCCATAGTATCAATGGAACATCCGGACAGATGTCCGAATTGTTCGGGTACCGATATAGTTCAGGACTCTGATGTGCTTGACACATGGTTTTCTTCCTGGCTGTGGCCATTTTCTACTTTGGGCTGGCCAAAAGAAAACGAGGACTTAAAATATTTCTATCCAACCAATACTCTCGTTACCGGGCCCGACATAATTTTCTTCTGGGTGGCAAGGATGATTATGTCAGGGCTGGAGTTTATGGACGATGTGCCTTTCAGAGATGTCTATTTTACAAGTATCGTCAGGGATATCAAAGGCAGGAAAATGAGTAAATCACTCGGAAATTCGCCTGACCC
>Ga0210049_1000391_pt1 | contig 36302 bp, 25 predicted proteins | sample CryGeyCG2014_300_2_FD_183964 | JGI IMG/M metagenome (GOLD analysis project Ga0210049, IMG submission 183964) | Groundwater microbial communities from aquifer - Crystal Geyser CG06_land_8/20/14_3.00 (SPAdes) (version 2) | ecosystem: Environmental > Aquatic > Deep subsurface > Groundwater | place... | reverse complement strand
CAGGAGCAGTGCCCTTGCGCCGCTTTCGTTCAGGAAAAGCGCGGCAAGCAGAAGCGCAAACAGCGCCAGTGCCGCCTCCAGTTTCAGCAGGGCCGGGCCGCCTTCCCCGCCTTTTTCAATAAATCTTTTCATCCAGAGCCCGCCGATGACTGTGCCCGACATGCAGGCGGTCACAAGCAGGCCCAGCCAGTGAAACACATAGCCGTAGAGCGCCTGAAAGGCGAATATCAGCATGAGGTCAAAAAGCATTCCCGCGAAGCCCGTGGAAAATATTGAGAAAAAGAGGGCGGGTTTCGCTCCCTTCCTCAGGAAGGCCGAGGCGGCAAAGAGCAGAAAAATAAAAAAGGCCGCTGATGCCGCGCCGGGCATATTTATTTTTTCAATGAAGGTGAAGGCCTTTTTGAAGCCCGGATCGAACATCGCGTTCCAGTGCGCGACGCTGTAAAAAACGGCCATTGCCCTGAAATCCCTGTTTGGCGCGGCGGGGCTCCCGTCAAGGGATTCCTCAAAGCGCTGCAGACGCCGCCCGTTCAATTTGTAGTCAAGATAATCCCGCGTGATCAGATTCGCGGAAATAGAGCGGTCATTTGCCGCCTTCATCATTTTTTCCGCGCTCAGGGCAATTTTTCCCTGAGACGCCATATAAAGATGACTGCCGTCGCCGGGAATCAGAGCCGTCTCCGCGAAGGACTTTTCCAGCGCTCGCCGTACGGAGGCGTTCATATCCCTCATTTCCGGATTCATATAAGTCAGCGATCCAGGCAGTCTGAAGGCGAGAATTCCACCTTCCCTGAGTTTGCCCGCGGCGAGGCCGAAAAATTCCTCCGTGAAAAATCTGTTCACCTGAAGTGTGGAAGGGTCGGAAAAGCCCGTGAGTATGACATCGTATTTACGGGGAGTTTTTTTGAGGAAGAGCCGGCCGTCGAGGTATTTCACACGCAGTCTTTTGTCGGAGAGTTCGCTTTCTGACAGTTCCGTAGGGTATTTGCGCAGGAGCTCCAGCACCGCGGGGTCAAGTTCCGCGTAGTCCACGCTTGCGGGGCCGTGCTTGAAAATCTCGCCGAGGGCGCCTCCTGCTCCGCCGCTTATGACGAGAATATCGCGCGGCGAGGGATGGGAGAGAAGGGGAATGTGTGCGAATTCCTCAATGGCTGTTATGTCGGGATTCGGGGCCGTTATGGCAAGGGAGCCGTCTAAAAAAAAACTGTATTCGCCGCTTCTCTTTGTGACGGCGATATTTCCGTAAATTGTGTTTCTGTATTCAAGCAGTTCGTGGCCGCTCCACTGTTTTCGGGCTGTGAGAAGATGCAGATTGCCCGCCCCCGGGCCCAGGAGCAGAAAAAGCGCCGCCCCGGCCGCAAGCGCGGGAATGAGAGAAGAGCGTTTTCCCTTCAGCAGAAAAAAACAGGCCGCGAAATTGAGAAAAGCGACGAGAAAAGCTATTTCAAACGAATTCAGGCGCTCGAGAAGCAGGAAGCTGAGGGTAATTCCGCCGAGAAGTGTGCCGGCCGCCTCAAAGATATAGACGGAGCTGACGCTGAAAACGCCGGGCGATTTTTCGCCGCCCCTGTTGTGAAGCTCGCAGCAGGATGTGAAGAGCGCTCCGTGCAGAAGGCTTGAAGGCAGTAGGGAGAGAAAGGACGCGCAGAATATGGCGGATATGCCCAGGCCCTGGCCCTGGACGGTGGGCAGAAAATTTTTAAAGACCCGCGCCAGATATATGGAAAAGGGAAAGGCGAGTGAGAAGAGGATTGTCGCGCCGATGAAGATGCTGAAATTTTTACGGGCTCGCGCAAGCGCCGGCCCGAGCAGAGAAGCCCCTGCCGCCTCAAGCAGCAGCCAGTTTGCCAGGATTATCCCTATGGAGAATTCGTTGCCGTAAAAAGAAACCAGCAGTTCCCGGAGGAGTAGTATCTGGGCGGTGATTCCGCTCAGTCCCATCACGGCGGCGTAGAGAAGAAATTTCTTCCTCATTTATTCCCAGATTCCGGGTATGCTCAGGCCGCAGAATTTGCACTTGCCGTCCTTTAAGTTGTTTGATGTCACTGAAAAACCCCTGCGGCTGATGAGGGTCTTCCCGCAGCGAGGGCAATTCGTAGAGTTGCGTTTGTGGCCCGGCACATTGCCGATATAGACATATTTCAGGCCGGCGTCGTCGGCTATTTTTATCGCATCCTCAAGAGTCCTCACGGGCGTGGGCGGCAGTGTCGTCAGCTTGTAGGTGGGGGAGAATCTTGAAAAATGCAGAGGCACATCATCTCCCAGATTTTCCTTTATCCATGCGCACATTTCCGCAATTTCCTCGGGGCTGTCGTTAAGCGTGGGTATGATGAGATTGACGATTTCAAAGTGCGCGTTTTCCTCTTTCAGCAGTTTGAGGGTGTTCAAAACCGCCTCCAGTTCGCCTCCCGTCACTTTCCTGTAGAATTTCTCGCTGAAGGCCTTGAGGTCTATTTTGACAGCGTCAAGGTAGGGGAGAAGCTGTCTCAGGGGCTCGGGGTTTATGAAACCGTTGGAGACGATGCTTGTCATAAGGCCTTTCTCTTTCGCGAGGCGGCTGATGTCGTAAACATATTCGTAAAAGACGCTGGGCTCGGAGAATGTGAAACATATTGATTCCGCCCCCTGCCTCAGGGCCTCTTCCACGATCTGCTCGGGCGGGGCGTCGTATTCCGTCACCTCACCGGGGCCTTTCTGCGAGATGTACCAGTTCTGGCAGAAGATACAGCTCAAATTGCATCCCACCGTAGCCAGCGCGAGGCGCTTGTGGCCGGGTTTGAAATGATAGAGGGGCGCTTTTTCTATGGGCTCAAGGCTTACGGAACAGGGCTTTCCGTATGACATCGCGTAAAGTTTCCCCTTTATGTTTTTCCGCACCCTGCAGATGCCGCTGCTTCCCTCGGGCAGTGTGCATTTGTTGGGGCAGAGGAGACAGCGGACAAAATTGTCTTTGAGTTTGCTGTAGAACATCGCCTCTTTTTCCGCGCGCGCCTCAACTTTCGGAGTGGCGCGGGTTTCCGCCGCCGTTTCGCCGCTTCCGGAAAACGCCGGTTTTCCCGACAGGGCGATAGCCGCGGACAGGATGAGGCCCGCAAAAAGCATCAACCCCCGTTTGCCCGCCGCGGAAGATAGGAATTTTTCAGCCATTATCTATTCTAACTTTTTAATCTCTCTTTTTCAACCTTGTTTTACCGCTGTATCGTCGGAATAGCAAGCTTTTTGACTTTTTCAGGAAGCCGTATTATTAAGAAGGAAGCGAAAGAAAACCCGGAAAAGTTGAGAGAGCTTTGTTAAGGCGGGCAGGCAAAGGGCATTCAGAGGTGACTATGACGGGGCGCGGATTTTCAAGCGCCCGCATATCTGATAAAATAGAGGCGTTTGTTTTTTTATCGCGCAGGGAGGTTTTATGAAATCTTTTACGGACTATCTGACATTTTCAACGCCGGAGCGGAGGGGCTATCTCAATATAACTTCTCAGGTGAATGCGGCGCTGAAGAAAAGCGGCATCAAAGAAGGGCTCTGCCTTGTCAACGCCATGCACATAACAGCGAGCGTATATATCAACGACGACGAGGCCGGCCTCATACAGGATTATGACGACTGGCTGGAGAAGCTCGCGCCGCATGAACCGGTCAGCCGCTACCGCCACAACCGCGGCGAGGACAACGGCGACGCGCACCTCAAAAGGCAGATAATGGGAAGGGAAGTCGTCGTGGCCGTGACTGAGGGCGCGCTGGATCTGGGGCCATGGGAGCAGATATTTTACGGAGAGTTTGACGGGCGCAGAAAAAAAAGAGCGCTCATAAAAATAATAGGCGAATAGCGCCGCCTGTGCCCGGCGCTTTTAAGGGCTAAACGCTGTAGCGCTTTCCGCTGTCTTCCTGCCAGAGGCCGGGGTTTTTGGCTATCCATCCGGACATCATCTCATGGCAGAGCGCTGAATCAATATCTATGAATTTCGTGCCGCGGTCAGTCAGGAATTTTACATCGCCTTTGTAATTCCGCCTTTCACCGACGACACATTTTGAGACGCCGAATGTGACAATTGCTCCTGAACATAAGTAACAGGGCATAAGTGTGCAGTATATTTCAGTGCCTTTGAATGAGCTGAGTCGCCCGGCATTGCGCATGCACACGATCTCGGCGTGCGCGAGAGGATCGCCGTCCTGCGCCCTGCGGTTATGGCCGCGGGATATTATCTTGCCGTCTTTGACCAGCACCGCGCCTATGGGTATTCCTCCCTCGGCCAGACCTTTCTTCGCTTCGTCAACCGCGGCTTCCATAAATTTGTTCATAGCGTATTATAGCAAAGTCCCGCCGGGCGTGTAAAAAGAGGATGTTCATTAACTTTTCAACTTACAAGATAAAAGTGAGGAAAAGCCGAATGAGTGTCCTTAAAAAGTTCGAAATGAAAAGAGTGGCTCCGCGGGCAGGGCTCGAACCTGCGACCCGCTGATTAACAGTCAGCTGCTCTACCAGCTGAGCTACCGCGGAATGTGAAAACTCTGGTATTATACAAAAATAAAATCAATTATCAAATTGAGAGGCAATAAGTCACGAAAGTCAACCCCTGGCACCACCTGTTAATTATCAAATTTAGGGCGCGCGTGGCGGCCGCCGGCGATGCGTTTGGGCGGCCAGTAGGTGAAGAGGGCTTTGCCCCGGATATATCTTCTCTCCAGAAATCCCCAGAACCTTGAGTCCATACTCCTGTCCCTGTTGTCGCCCATAACAAAAAAACAATCTTCGGGTATTTTCACGGGGCCGTAGTTGTCGCGGACGCTCTGCCCGGCTGTGAGTGACCTGTCACCTTCAGCGAAGCGTGTGTATGGCTCTATCAGCTTTTTGCCGTTGATGTAAACTTGTTTGTTTATGATCTCCACCGTGTCGCCGGGAAGTCCGATACATCTTTTTATGAAATCTTTTTTGGGGTCCAGCGGATATTTGAAGATTATAACATCTCCCCGCTTGGGTGTCGCGAACTTTATGTATTTCTTCGTCAGAGGTATCTGCCAGCCGTAGCGGAATTTGCAGGCGAAAAGATGATCCCCTATGAGATATGTGTTCATCATTGAGCCCGACGGTATTTTGAAGGCCTGTATTATAAAATACATCAGGACGGAAACTATGAGGAGCGTCTGGAAGAAAGAGTTGAGCTCCCGCCTGACATCTCCGGCGTATTTTTTTGGATAAAATTCAAAAAGGAAGGGGATGCAGCCGAGCATTGTCAGGGTGACAACTCTAGGCCATTCGACATAATTGAATTTCCAGAAGGCGAATGCCCAGCCGCCCCATACGATGATGCCGGCCACGATCTTCAGCCGCTTTTCGCGGAGAATGGTCACAAGGTAAACGGCTCCGACGCCGAGGGATATAAAAAATACGAGTTGTTCCATAATTATTTCCTGAGTATTTCAAAAAATACCTGCTGTGGCAAGTCCACCGAGCCGATTCTTTTCATTCTCTTCTTTCCTTCCTTCTGTTTTTCAAGAAGTTTTCTTTTTCTCGTGATGTCGCCGCCGTAGCACTTCGCTATGACATCTTTTCTGAGGGCCGAGACGGTCTCGCGGGCTATTATCTTGCCGCCGAGTTTAGCCTGGAGCGCCACCTCGAACATCTGCTTGTCTATGAATTTTTTCATCCTCAAAAGCACATCGCGCGAGAAGAAAGCTGCTCTTTCCCTGGGCTGTATGCTGCAGAGGGCCTCAACAGGCACGCCGTTGACGAGTATTTCCACCTTTTCCAGATTCGCTTCCCTGAAACCCGAGTGCTTGTAATCAAACGAGGCGTAGCCCTTGCTGACGGATTTGAGATCCGAATAAAAGTCGGCTATCATCTCGGCCAGAGGGAGTTTGTATTTGAGTATGACCTTCTGCGGGTTGATGTAGGTGAGAGAGATGTACTGCGAGCGCCGGGATTCAAGGAGCTTTATGCATTGCCCCAGCCACGCGTCGGGCGTTATGATTGTCGCCGTTATTTCGGGCTCGTAAACTTTTGAGACGGCTTTTTTGTCAGGCCATTCATCGGGGCGTGATATGTTGAGCATCTCGCCGTCGTGTGTTTTGATGCGGTAGACCACCTGCGGCGCGGTGGCGAGTATCTCTATGTCCGATTCCCTCTCCAGCCGTTCCTGTATGATCTCCATGTGCAGAGAGCCCATGAACCCCAGCCGGAAACCCAGTCCGAGGGTCTGGGACTGTTCGGGTTCCCATGTGAAAGAGGCGTCGTTGAGGTTGAGTTTCATTATGGCCTCGCGCAGTCTTTTTTCGGTTGTGTCGCCTATGGGATAGAAGGACGAGAATACAAAAGGTTTTATTTCTTTGAATCCGGGAACGGGAGCGGTGCTGTCCTTCGCGCCCGTGAGGGTGTCACCTATCTTTATCTCGTCAAGGCTTTTTATTCCGGCGATGAAGTATCCCACCTCACCGGCCGTGAGGCTCTTTTTCTTCTCGGGCTTCATCTTGAATATGCCGGTTTCCTGCACCTCGTATTCCTTTCCGGTGGCAATGGACTTTATCTTCATGCCCGCGCGGAGCTCGCCGTCGTAAACCCGTATGTATATTATCACGCCCCTGAAAGGGTCAAATGTGGAATCAAATATTAGCGCCCTGAGATTCCCCGACGGATTGCCTTCAGGCGGCGGTATACGCGTTATTATCTCGTCCAGAAGCGCGCTGACGCCCTCTCCGGTTTTCGCCGACACCCTTATCACATCCTCTTTTTCGCATTCAAGCAGGCCGGCTATGTCGGTTGTGACGGTGTCTATGCGTGCGCTGGGAAGGTCTATCTTGTTGATGACGGGTATGATGGCGAGATTGTTGTCTCTGGCCATGTTGAGGTTGGCGATGGTCTGCGCCTCTATGCCGCCTGAGGCGTCAACGATGAGAGCCGTGCCCTCGCAGGCGGTCAGTGACCGTGACACCTCGTAGGAAAAATCAACATGGCCGGGCGTGTCTATGAGGTTGAAATTATAGCCCTTGTAGGGGATGCTGACGGCCTTCGCCTTTATGGTGATGCCGCGCTCCTTTTCCAACGCCATGCTGTCCATCTGCGGGGTTTTGCCTTTATATATTTTGCTGACACCCGTTATTTCCAGCACCCTGTCGGCGAGCGTTGACTTGCCGTGGTCTATGTGGGCTATAAAGGAAAAATTCCGTACATTTTCTATCTTCATAATTATTTGGCGAAGTATACAAAAAAATCTATAATTAAAAAATGGACAAAAAACTGATAAGGGTGACGGGCATCGTACAGGGCGTGGGTTTCCGCTGGTTTGCGAGCAGGACCGCGCGGGCCATGGAGCTGAGAGGATGGGTGCGGAACCTTCCCGGCGGCGGCGTGGAGATATTCGCCGCGGGCGGGGCCGCGAAGCTCGGCGAATTCATACAATCTCTTTACGGCGGCCCCGGCGAGGTCGCGGATGTCAATGTGTCGCCGTCAAATGAAGAAGCGCCCGCGGGCTTTGAAATAAAATTCTAAGATTCCTCGCCCGCCTTCGGCGGACTCGGAATGACATAGGGCGTTGTTTTTTTCTTGACAGAAGCGGGAAAATATAATAGCTTTCTCTATGGATATCAAAAAAATAATTGGCAAAGAGAACATCGGCAAGTTGGAAAGAATCAATAGCCCCGCGGTTTTTGATTTTCTGGAAAAGTATGCGGCGCACTGCCGGCCGGATTCGGTTTTCGTCAGCGACGGATCAGAGCAAGACCTTATCTACATCAGGAACAAAGCGATTGAAAAGGGAGAGGAGGCCCCTGTTTCGTTCAAAGGTCAGACCGTTCATTTTGACAACGCCGCGGATCAGGCAAGGGACAACAAAAACACGCGGATCCTTGTTTCCAGAGGAAAGGATCTCGGCGCTTCCATAAACACACTTGAAAGAGGGCCCGCGCTTGAAGATGTGCATTCCATAATGGAAGGCATAATGAAGGGCAAGACGCTCATTGTCGCTTTTTTCTGCCTCGGGCCGGAAAATTCGCCTTTTTCAATTCCCTGTCTTCAGCTGACGGACTCATTTTATGTGGCCCACAGCGAGAACATACTCTACAGACAGGGCTTCAATGAGTTCGTGAGGCGAGGAGGAGATGTTTCATTCTTCAAATTTATTCATTCCTCCGGCGAGCTGGATGAGAACAACACCTCAAAAAACCTTGATAAGAGGAGAGTGTTCATAGACATTGAAGATGACACGGTTTACAGCGTCAACACCCAGTACGGCGGCAACACCATAGGGTTGAAAAAACTCGCTATGAGGCTTGCCATAAACAAGGCCTCCGACGAGGGCTGGCTGACGGAGCACATGCTTGTCATGGGCATCAACGGCGTGAAAGGGAAGACTTATATCGCCGGCGCCTATCCTTCGCTGTGCGGCAAGACCTCAACGGCCATGCTGGACGGAGAAAGCATAGTCGGCGACGACATAGCGTATCTGAGAAAAGTGAAAGGGGAAATCAGGGCCGTGAATGTGGAAAACGGCATGTTCGGCATAATACAGGGTATCAACTCAAAAGACGACCCCATACAGTGGGACATCCTCAATTCCGACGGGGAGCTCATCGTTTCAAACATACTCGTCACGGATGAAGGCAAGACCTACTGGATAAACCACGACGGAGAGCCGCTCGCGAAGGGCAGGAATCATTCGGGCGAATGGACGCCGGGCAAAAAAGACGCAAAGGGCAATGTTATTCCTCCCTCTCATCCCAACGCCCGTTTCACCGTTTCTCTTGAGCGTCTCCCCAATGTGGACGGGAATCTGCACAATCCCGAAGGTGTTACTATAAGGGGAATCATTTACGGCGGCAGGGATTCCGACACCAGCGTGCCTATTGAGCAGTCGTTTGACTGGGTGCATGGCATCATAACGAAAGGCGCGTCGCTTGAATCGGAAACGACGGCCGCCGCTCTCGGTAAAGAGGGCGTGAGGGTGTTCAATCCCATGTCTAGCCTTGAGTTTCTTTCGGTGCCCGTGGGGAAATATATAAAGGATAATCTCGCTTTCGGCACGGGGGTGGACAGGACGCCTGTGGTTTTCGGCTCCAACTATTTTATCCGTGACAAAGAGGGGAATTTCCTCAACGAGAAAAATGATAAAAAGGTCTGGCTGAAGTGGATAGAGAAGAGGATAAACGGAGAAGTCGGAGCCATAAAGAGGCCCACCGGACTGATACCGGAATACAAGGATCTCGCTCTTCTTTTCGCCGAGGTGCTGGGCATTGAATACACGAAAGACGCCTATGAGAAGCAGTTCATGCTAAGGGTCAGGGAGAATATCGCCAAGATAGACAGGATAACGGAGATTTATTCAAAGTTTGAGGACATTCCCGGCGAGCTTGAAGAGGTGCTGTTTGCCCAGAAGCGGAGGCTTGAAAAAGTCCTCGCCGACCACGGCGAATATGTCTCTCCTTTTACAAAAATAGCCTGAGCAATAGTTTTCGCAATTGCGAATCGCTGACCATTCCGCGGCGTGTTGCGCTTTAGTCCGGACCATTCCGCAAAGTGCTGCGGAATGGTCCGGACTTTTCTTACGGTGGGAAAAATGGAAAAACGGGAACGCCCGCCTGCCGGCAGGCAGGGTTCTGGTTTTATTGCGCGGGCTGTCCTCTTTTTTTGTCTTTTGCGGAATATTTTGATAAAATCACCGTTCAAGAAAGTGAAGTGTTTGTGGAGGAAAAAATGAAATTAGCTTCAAGGATTAAGAATCTGGGAACTGAGACCGCTTTTGCGGTGGGAGCCGAGGCCGCTGTCTTCGCGGCGAAAGGGAATAAGGTTTATCCTTTTCACCTTGGGGACCTCAACATAGCCACGCCCCAGAATATCGTTGAGGCGGCCATGAAAGCCATAAAGGACGGCAAGACAGGATATTGCCCGAACGCGGGCGTGCCGGCACTCCGCGAAGCCATCGCTGAAGATATCAACAAATCTCATGGCACGGATTATAAGATGGAAAATGTCACCATCCAGCCCGGAGGAAAACCAGTCATAGGAAAATTCATTCTGGCGCTGATGAATCCCGGCGATGAGGTGCTCTATCCCAATCCCGGCTATCCCATATACGAATCCCAGATACAGTTCAACGGCGGCGTGGCCGTGCCCTATTCCTACAAGGAAGGCGAAGACGGTTTTCTGCTGGATCTTGATTCAATTGAGAAGAAGATAACGGACAAGACAAAACTTCTCATATTTAACGATTTTCAGAATCCCATGGCCGCCGAGGCAAGTGAAGATGAGTTGAAGAAAATAGCCGCTCTCGCCCAGAAGCATAATCTTTTCGTTCTCTGCGACGAGGCATATTTTGACATGAGATATTCAGGGAAATCAAAATCTCTGGCGTCGCTTCCGGGAATGAAGGAAAGATGCGTTTTGCTCTACACATTTTCCAAGAAGTTCGCGATGACGGGCTGGAGGCTCGGCGCGGCCATTGCGCCTGACGAGCTTGCGCCCGTGTTCGGAAAGCTGAACACCAATGACGAATCATGCTCAAATCATTTTATACAGTACGGTGCCCTTGCCGGTATGACAGGCGACCAGTCGCCCGTGAAAGCGATAGTGGAAGAGTTGAGAAAGAGACGGGACAAGGGTTATGAGATATTGAGTTCAATCAAGGGTTTCAGGTGTTTTAAGCCGGAGACGACTTTTTATCTTTTCCCGAATGTCACTGAGGCCATGAATAATCTGGGAATAAAAACCTATGACGAATTTCGCGTGACGGCTCTGGAAAAAACCGGCGTTTCCTTCTGCACGAGGCTTCACTTCGGCAGTGAGCTCCCCGGCGAGACAAACAGATATGTGAGATTCGCTTATTCCGGAATCAGCATCCCGGCGATGGAAGAGGGCCTGGGCAAGCTTAAAGCCTTCATAGAAAAATAATCCTTGTGGGCGATAAAATAAGAATAGCGATCGTAGGTTACGGAAATGTCGGGCGCGGCGTTGAAAAGGCCTGCGGCAATAATCCCGATATGGAGCTCCATACGGTTTTTACCCGTCGCGCCGGCATAAAGACGGCCTCGGGGGTGAAAGCCGCAGCCGTGGGTGAGGCCGAAAATTACAAAAATGACATAGATGTGGCGATTCTCTGCGGCGGCTCGGCGACAGACCTGGAGCGGCAGGGACCTTTTTTCGCGAATATGTTCAACACCGTTGACAGCTTTGACACGCACGCGAAGATACCGGAATATTTTTCCGTTATGGACAGCATAGCGAAAGCGTCAGGGAAAATAGCCGTTATATCAACCGGTTGGGACCCCGGGCTTTTTTCGCTCCAGCGTGTGATCGCTGAATCCGTTCTGCCCGACGGTGAGACACACACATTTTGGGGGAGAGGCGTCAGCCAGGGCCATTCGGACGCCGTCAGAAGAATAGAAGGCGTTCTGGACGCCAGGCAGTATACAATACCCGTGAAAAAGGCCGTCGACAGGGTGCGGGCGGGCGAAAAGCCCTCTCTTTCCACAAGGGAAAAGCACAGGCGGGACTGCTATGTGGTTGCCGCCGGCGGAGCTGACAGGGATGCCATAGAGAAAGCGATAAAGAGCATGCCGAATTATTTTGCCGACTATGACACGAGTGTGACTTTTATCAGCGCGGAGGAGATGGCAGAGAAGCATTCTCAAATGCCTCACGGCGGTTTTGTCCTGAGGAGCGGCGATACCGCAGCGCAAAGCGGCCATCTTATTGAATTTTCGCTGAAACTGGCCAGTAATCCCGAATTCACAGCCAGCGTTCTTGCCGCTTATGCCCGCGCGGCTCATCGTCTGAACAAAAGGGGAGAGAGCGGCGCCCGCACGGTGTTTGACATCGCCGCCTGCGACCTCAGTCCTAAGAGCGCCGCCGAGCTTAGAAAAGAACTTCTTTGATAGAGAAAGTGATAGAGAAGGGGGACGTTCATTAACTTATTGACTTACTCAAGGGAATGAAAGAAAAAATGTCTTATTGTAAAGCACCGTCCCCAAAATACCTTTACGAAAAACGGTTTGAACACGACAGCTGCGGGGTGGGTTTCGTCGCGGATATCAAGGGCCGGCCGTCACATCAGATTGTCAGAGACGGAATCACCGTCCTGAAAAATCTCGTCCACAGGGGCGCTCTCGGCGGAGATTTGAAAACGGGTGACGGCGCGGGGATGCTCTTACAGATGCCCCACAGCTATTTCGCGGAACTGGCCGCGGGCACGGGCGTGGCCCTTCCTGAGAAAAATCACTATGGCGCCGGATTTTTTTTCCTGCCGAGAAAAAGCGCGGAGCGCAAAATTCTTAAAGACGCGATAGAGGGAATAATAGCCAAAGAGGGAGGCAGTGTTGTTTTCCGGAGGGATGTGCCGGTCAAGCCGGATTGTCTCGGTAAAATCGCCCGCGACTCAATGCCATTTATGGAGCAGGTCTTCGTCTCTTTCAAGGGGCTCTCCGGAGATGAGCTGGAAAGAAAGCTCTATGTAACGAGGCGTCTGATGGAGAAAGAGGCGCTGAAGCGTAAAGCGGAAGATTTTTACATAAGCAGTTTCTCATCCCGCACAATAGTTTACAAAGGCATGTTCGCCGCGCCCCAGTTTGAGGATTTCTATCCCGACCTGAAAAATAAAAAATTCAAAAGCGCCCTCGCTCTTGTTCACCAGAGATACAGCACCAACACTTTCCCCTCATGGGCCATGGCCCAGCCCTTCAGGGGCATTGCGCACAACGGCGAGATCAACACGATAAAGGGCAACATGAATTACATGCGCGCGCGGGAGGCGACGCTGGAATCGCCTCTTTTCGGGCCGGAAATAAAGAAGCTATTCCCCGTGGTGACGGAAGGCGCCAGCGATTCCGCCATATTTGACAATACCCTTGAACTGCTCGTTTCCGCCGGCCGTCCCGTTGAACACGCGATGATGATGATGGTGCCGGAGGCCTTCGGGAGGAAATATCACATCAGTGAGGACAAGCGTTCTTTCTATGAATATCATTCGGCTTTCATGGAACCCTGGGACGGGCCCGCGGCGATCATATTCACCGACGGTGTGAAAATAGGAGCGGCTCTGGACAGAAACGGACTGAGGCCCTTACGCTATCTGATAAGCAGGAGCGGCAGGATGGTCGCCGCCTCTGAATCTGGCGTTCTGGAAACAGCGCCGGAGGATATTATAGAAAAAGGCCGGCTCGCGCCGGGCAAGATGATACTCGTTGACACGGCCGTGGGCAGGGTGAAAAAAGACAATGAGATAAAATCCTCCGTTTCCCGGCGTAAACTCTACAGAAGATGGCTTGAGAAAAACCGCATTGAACTGAAAGGCCTTTTCCAGCCCTCGGGCATGGTGAAGGTGGAGCGGGAGTCTCTCGTCCGGAGGCAGAAGATATTCGGCTACGATTTTGAAGAGCTGAACATGATAATCACGCCGATGGCGGAAAACGCCCAGGAGCCGGTCGGGTCAATGGGTAACGATGAGGCGCCGGCGGTTCTTTCGGAAAGGCCGCAGCTTCTCTACAGATATTTTAAACAGCTCTTCGCGCAGGTGACGAACCCGCCCATAGACCCTTACAGGGAAAACCTTGTGATGTCTCTCATGAGTTTCATAGGCCGCGAGAGAAATCTTCTCGCTGAGAGTCCGCTTCACTGCCGTCAGCTCAAACTGGCGCATCCGGTTCTTACAAACAGCGATATGGAAAAACTCAAATGCGCGGATATAAAAGATTTTAATTCCGCCGTTGTGCCCATGCTCTTTGATCCCTCAAAAGGACCTTCGGAGCTTAAGAGAGCCGTGCATGTCCTCTGCAAGGAAGTGGAGAAAAAAACGGACGAGGGTTATTCTCTCGTGATTATAAGCGACAGGGGTGTGGATAAGGATCACGCGCCCATACCGGCTCTGCTTGCCGTCTCGTCGGTCAACCGCCATCTGGTCTCTCACGGAAAGAGGCATCTCATAGGGCTGGTCGTTGAGACGGGTGAGGCCAGAGAGGTGACGGATTTCGCCGCGCTCATCGCTTTCGGTTCCAGCGCCGTCAATCCCTATCTCGCCTTTGAAACCCTCGCGGCGCTGAAAAAAGACAATTTCCTCTCTGTCGGACTCCATGCGGAAGACGCCATTGACAATTACATAACGGCTGTTAAAAAAGGGCTTCTCAAGATAATGTCAAAAATGGGCGTGTCAACGATACGCAGTTATAAGGGCGCGCTGATGTTTGAGGCGGTGGGGCTGAACTCGGAATTCGTCGCTGAATATTTCGGAGGTGTTCCTTCGCGCATAGAAGGAATAGGCATAGAGGAAATAGCGGCGGAAACCCTGAAAAGGCACGCGGCCGCCTTCGCCCCGACGGAGGATTCGCTTCTTCCTTCGGGAGGCCATTATTTCTACAGGCGTTTTTCGGAGAATCATCTCATGACCCCCGAGGCCATAGCCGTTTTGCAGCAAGCGGTGCGTGAGGGCGATTACGGCCTTTATAAAAAATATGCCGCGCTGATAAATGAGCAGAGCAGAAATATCTGCACGCTGAGAGGGCTGTTTGATTTTAAGAAAGGCAAAGCCGTTCCTTTGGATGAAGTGGAAAGCGCGGAATCAATTGTAAAAAGGTTTGTGACTTCGGCCATGAGTTTCGGGAGCATCAGCAAAGAGGCCCATGAGACGATGGCCATAGCCATGAACCGCCTGGGGGCCGCAAGCAACTCCGGCGAAGGAGGCGAGGACAAAGAGCGCTACAGGGTCCTGCCGTCGGGAGATTCTCTGATGAGCGCCGTAAAGCAGGTGGCGTCGGGGCGATTCGGTGTGAGTATAAATTATCTTGTCCACGCGAAAGAACTTCAGATAAAGATGGCTCAGGGCGCCAAGCCCGGCGAAGGCGGACAACTTCCGGGACACAAGGTCAACAAGGCCATAGCCGATATCCGCTATTCAACGCCCGGCGTGATGCTCATCTCTCCGCCGCCGCATCATGACATATATTCCATAGAAGACCTTGCCCAGCTGATATTTGACTTGAAGAACGCAAACCGTAAAGCCCGTATTTCCGTGAAACTCGTCAGCGAAGCCGGTGTGGGCACGGTGGCGGCGGGTGTGGCGAAAGGCAAGGCGGACATGGTGCTGATAAGCGGCGGCGACGGAGGCACGGGTGCATCCCCTCTCTCGTCCATAAAACACGCGGGCATTCCCTGGGAAATAGGGCTCGCCGAAACACAGCAGACGCTTGTTCTGAACAAATTGAGAGAGCGTATCCGCGTTCAGGTTGACGGCCAGATGAGAACGGGCAGGGACATTGTCGTGGCGGCGCTGCTGGGCGCTGAAGAATACGGCTTCGGCACCGTTGCTCTCGTGACAATGGGATGCGTCCTTGTGAGGAAGTGCCATCTGAACACCTGTCCCGCTGGCATAGCCACGCAGGATGAGGAATTGAGAAAGAGATTTTCCGGCAAACCCGAACACATCATGAATTTTATGAGATTCGCCGCCCAGGACGCGCGGGAGATAATGGCGGAGCTGGGTTTCAGGTCTTTTGACGAGATGATAGGCCGTTCCGACCTGCTCCAGAGCCGCAAGGCGCTCTCGCACTGGAAGGCGAAGGGCCTTGATTTCAGCAAACTTTTGAAAGCATACGACGGAAAAGCGCATCGCTGCACCGGTTCTCAGAAACACGATTTCTCGCAATCGCTGGATATGGACATAATAAAAAAAGCAGCTCCCGCTCTGGATAAAAAGAAGAAAGTGTCTCTGGAATATAAAATAAGGAACCGCAACCGCGCCACTGGCGCGATGCTGAGCTCCCGCATAGCCCGTCTCTACGGTGAGGACGGTCTGCCCGAAAACACGATACGATGTAAATTCACGGGCGTAGCCGGACAGAGTTTCGGCGCGTTTCTCGCAAGGGGCGTCACATTTGAGCTTGAGGGCGATTCTAACGATTATACGGGCAAGGGACTTTCGGGAGGCAGAATCATACTCTATCCGTCAAAGGGCTCAAAGTTCAGGTCGCAGAACAACATCATCGCCGGGAATGTCTGTCTTTTCGGAGCCACGTCGGGTGAGGCCTTTATACGCGGAATGGCGGGTGAGCGTTTCGCCGTGAGGAACTCCGGAGCGACGGCTGTTGTCGAGGGCGCGGGTGATCACGCCTGCGAATACATGACGGGCGGCAGGGTTGTCATACTCGGGCCGACAGGCGTGAATTTCGCCGCGGGTATGAGCGGGGGCATCGCCTATGTGCTGGATGAGAACCAGCTCTTTGACACACGCTGCAATCTTGAGATGGTGGATCTGGGGCCCGTTACGGAAAAGAGCGACGGGGAATTTCTTTATAAGCTGATAAAAAAGCATGTGAAGCTCACGCGGAGCGCCTATGCCGCGAGCATAATCCGCGACTGGGACGCGATTCTCCCCATGTTTGTCAAGGTGATGCCCGTGGATTACAAAAAAGCGCTGGACAGATTGAAAAGAGAACAGCTGAAAGAGTCCGAGGTGGAAACGATAACAGAGGAGATATTTGAATAATGGGCAAGCCGTCGGGATTTCTGGAATACGGGAGGAAGAAGGCGCATTACAGAGATGTTAAAGAGAGGATAAAGGATTACCGGGCGGTGGAGAAAACTCTTTCCGATGCCGAAATAAAAAAGCAGGCCGCCAGATGCATGGACTGCGGCGTGCCTTTCTGCCACAGCCTCGGCTGTCCGCTCTACAACCTGATACCCGAATGGAATGACCTTGTTTATAAAGGGAAATGGAAGGACGCCTTCGAGCGGCTCTCTCTCAGCAATTGTCTTCCCGAGATAACGGGCCGCATTTGTCCGGCTCCCTGCGAGGCGGCCTGCACGCTCTCCGTCAGCGACAGCCCCGTGGCGATAAGGAGCATAGAGTTGGCCATAATAGAATACGCTTTTGATAAGGGCTGGGCGGGGATATTGAAGCCCGCTTCCGAAACGGGGAAGAAGATAGCCGTCATAGGTTCGGGCCCGGCGGGTCTTGCCGCGGCTCTGACGCTGAGAAAAAAAGGCCATGCCGTGACGGTTTGCGAGAAAGACGATAATGCCGGGGGTATTTTAAGATACGGCATACCTGATTTCAAACTTGAGAAATGGGTCATAGAGCGCCGGCTGGATATGATGAAGAAATCCGGCATAGTCTTTAAGACGGGCGTGGAGGCGGGAGTTGATATCAAGGCCGCTGAGCTCCGGAAATCTTTTGACGCGATCATCATCACCGCCGGCGCCGGAGAACCCCGCGACATTGAGGCGCCGGGCAGAAAACTCAAAGGAATATATTTCGCGATGGATTATCTGAGCGCCTCAAACAAATTCGTCTCGTCAGGGTCAAAAGGGGAGCCCGCCGTATCGGCGAAGAACAAATCCGTTCTCGTCGTTGGCGGAGGCGACACCGGTTCCGACTGCATAGGCACGGCCCGCCGTCAGGGAGCGAAAAGCATATACCAGTATGAGATAATGCCTAAACCCCCCGAATGGGACAAGAGCTGGAATCCCGCATGGCCCGACTGGCCGCTGATACTGAGGGAATCCTCGTCACAGCAGGAAGGCGCCGAAAGGGAGTGGTCAGTCCTGATAAAAAGTTTCAAAGGCGCGGGAGGCAGGGTTGCCGGCGCCGAATGCGTCAGGGTGAAATGGGAGAAGGATTCGCGCGGTAAGATGTCCATGACGGAGATACCCGGAAGTTCTTTCTCGCTGAAAATGGATCTGGTCATTCTCGCTATGGGCTTTGTCCGCGTCGAGCACAGCGCTCTTCTTAAATCCCTCGGCGTGGAATTTGACAGCAGGGGAAACATCAAAACCACGGACGACTACAGCACTTCAGTCAAAGGCGTCTTCGCTGCGGGAGACGCCTCAACAGGAGCATCTCTGGCCGTGCGCGCCATCTTCCACGGTCAACGCGCCGCATTCTCCGCCGACGCCTATCTCATCGGCTAAACCATACATCTTACAATTTCGCGCAATATTTGGTAGCATTTCAACGAAGAGTGGTTCTAAAAGGGATAATTTGATAGTTATGCAAATGTGTGGTTTTGTATATGGGGGGTATCTAAAATGTCCAATCAAACGGTAACATTTCAAAAGGCTTTGGATGCTGTTGAGTCATTGCCGGAATACCAGCAGGAAAATCTTGTTGAGACTGTCAGACACAGGATGATAGAACAGAGGCGGGATGTGCTTGCCAAAAACATCCGAGACGCCAAAAAAGAATATTCGCGGGGCGAAATAAAAAGAGGCAATGTGGATGATTTGATGAGAGAACTTTCTAAATGAGAAAACTCGTTTGGGGTAAACATTTGTGAGGGCATTTAGGCGAAATATCAAAAAACATCCAACATTAAACAGGGAAGTTGAAGAAACTCTGAGAGTTTTGGTCAAGGACCCTTTTGCCTCGCAGTTGGAAACTCATAAACTCAAAGGGAAATTATCGGGTTCGTGGGCATGTAGTGTCGGATATGGCTTGAGAATAATTTTTGACTTTATCAAGAGAGAAAAGCAAAAAGAAGATGATATTCTCCTGCTTGAGATTGGAACACATGATGAGGTATATTGAGCCGGGCAATGGACCCCGTCTGACTGAATTACCGCGCGATTTAGTCAGGAAAAATTAAAAGTTTAGGAACCAAAAATTCCGAGCTTTTTCTATTTTGTCGCCTTGGGAATTTTAGGCAAAGATTTCAAATTAAGAAAAGGGAATATGCCCTCTTTTTTCCGAGGCAATTAGTTTGGCCAAAAAGCAGCTTGAGCATTTAGATCATGTTGAGGGCAAAAGAAACAATAAATCCGCTTTCGCCTGTTTGTGCGCGAATTGTCATAATATTAAATCAAGACAATGCGATTGGAAGGGGGAATCATCGAAGGTCGGTCAAAATAAAAATGTCTTATTGCCCGCCTGCCTGCAGGCAGGTAAAGCGCCGTCCCCAAATTGACCCCAATTTATTAAGGACGTCCCCTTTTCTTAAGGACGTCCCCTTTTCCCTCAAAACAAAGTCAGTTGGTAATTCAGGAACAACGAAGTTCTCTGTTTGAATTTGGTATGGATTAAATGAGGAAACTTATTTATAATACCAAAATGGGATTTGAGCCTGCCTAACGGCAGGCGGGGAGAAAAAATGAAAAAGAAAGCGACAGCGGAAGATGTTTTGAAGATAGTGAAGGAGAAGAATGTCCGGTTTATCAAGATCTGGTTCGTGGATGTTCTGGGAGCGGTGAAGTCTTTCACCATAACTGCCAATGAGCTGACCAAGGCCTTTGCCGACGGTATGGGTTTTGACGGCTCTTCCATTGAGGGTTTCGCGAGAATCTACGAGAGCGATCTCATAGCGAAGCCCGACCCGGCCACATTTGAGATACTGCCGTGGCGTCCGAAAGAGGACAGCGTCGCGAGGATGTTCTGCGACCTCTATACTCCCGACGACAAACCTTATGACGGCGACACGAGGCACACACTCAAGAGAAACCTCGCCGCGATGCAGGCCATGGGCTATGACATTTTTAATGTGGGACCGGAGCTGGAGTATTTTTACTTCAAGAGCGACAGCAGGCCCGAAATAATGGACAAGGGCGGGTATTTTGATTATCTGCCGCTGGACACGGCGCATGACCTGAGACGCGAGACGATAATGGCTCTGGAAGATATGGGCGTCGTCGTTGAATATTCGCATCACGAGGTGGCTCCGTCCCAGCACGAGATAGACCTGCGTTACGCGGAGGCGCTGGGTATGGCGGACAATGTTATCACATACAAAGTCGCCGTCAAGTCGGTGGCGTGGAACAACGGCCTCTACGCCTCTTTCATGCCCAAGCCGATCTTCGGTGAGAACGGTTCGGGGATGCATGTGCATCAGTCGCTGTTTTTGAAGGGCAAAAACGCTTTTTTTGATAAAAGCGACGAGTTCAATCTCTCCTCCGACGCGAGGCATTACATAGCGGGCGTTATGAAGCACGCGCGCGAGATATGCCTTGTCACGAATCAGTGGACGAATTCCTATAAGAGGCTGGTGCCAGGTTATGAGGCGCCCGTTTATATCGTCTGGGGAAGGCGCAACCGCTCCGCGCTCGTCAGGGTGCCGATGTACAAACCCGGACAGGAGAACGCAACGCGCATAGAGGTCCGTTTTCCGGATCCGGCATGTAATCCCTATCTCGCCTTCAGCGTGATGCTGGCCGCGGGCCTTGACGGAATTAAAAATAAGCTGGAAATGCCCAATCCCGTTGAGCTGGATGTCTTTCATCTGACTGACGCGGAGAGGGATAAAATGGGCATCAAGACATTGCCGGGCAGTCTCATAGAGGCGATAGAGGCGACGGAAAAATCGGAGCTCGTGAGGACGGCCCTGGGCGATCATGTGTTCAACAAGCTCATAGAGAACAAGAAGATAGAGTGGGACAATTACAGACAGCAGGTGACGCAGTTTGAGCTGGACAGCTGTCTTTCCATACTCTGATTTCCGGACGGAGCCGTTTTGAGCCTAAGAAATTTTTATAAACTCAGCGCCTCAGGCAATGATTTTATACTCATAGATTCGCTCAGGACGGCTCTGACCCCGGCGTATCTCAGGAGATTCGCCGTCAGGTATTGCGAGCGAAAAACCGGGATCGGCGCCGACGGGCTGCTCGTAATAGAGAAAGCCCGTAAAGCTGATTTCAGGATGAGGATTTTCAATCCCGACGGAACTGAGGCCGGGATGTGCGGCAACGGCGCCCGCTGCTCGGCGCTCTGGTTCTTCATCAAAAAAAGCGGAAAGCGTCTGCTCCATTTTGAGACAAAGGCCGGGATGATAGAAGCTCAGCGCGTCAAAGACAGGATAAGGATCAAAATGACCCCGCCTGCGAATATGGAGATGGGAATAATGCTGGACGCCGCGGCTGAGCGCGTCAGGGCTGACTTTGTCAACACGGGAGTGCCTCACGCCGTGATCGCGGTGTCTGATATTGAGAAGGCGGATCTTGTAAAAACCGCCCGCGCCATACGCTATCACAAACATTTCGCGCCCGCGGGGACGAATGTTGATTTCGTGCAGCATCTCGGCGGAAACCGTATAGCCGTCAGGACTTATGAGAGGGGCGTCGAGGGTGAGACGCTGGCCTGCGGCACAGGCTCGGTTGCCTCGGCCGTCATATCTCTTGAGCGCTTCAGCGCTGGAGCGGCGAAAAATAAGGGCAGAATAGATGTGCTTGTGAGGAGCGGAGAGAGGCTGAGCGTTTATTTTGAGAGGGAAAAAGCCGTTCTGAAAAATGTCTGGCTCGAGGGCGGGGCTTCGCTGATATTTCAAGGCGAGCTCAATGAATCGACGAGGGTAATATGAAAGCTGATTTTAAACTGGCGGGGAGACTCCAAAAACTGCCGCCCTATCTTTTCGCCGAGATAGACAGGGCGAAGAGGGAGCTTGCGAAGAAAGGCGTGCCGTTCATAGATCTCAGCATAGGCGACCCGGACATTCCCTCGCCGAAGGCGGTTTTGAAAAAGATATTTGAGGCTAGCGCTGTGAAGTCAAACCAGAAATACGCCCTTGACGCGGGCAAGGCCTCACTGCGCGCGGCCATCAAGAAGTGGATGAAGAAGCGTTTTGCCGTCGGGCTTGACGCGGACAGTGAGATACTTCCGCTGATAGGTTCAAAAGAAGGGCTCGTGCATTTCCCCATGGCTCTGGCCGGCCCCGGGGACTGTGTGCTTATACCCTCGCCGGGTTATCCGGGCTACAGGGCCGCGGCTCTGTTCGCGGGAGCGGATTTTTATGAGATGCCTCTGCTTGAAAAAAACGGCTTTCTGCCGGCACTTCAAGAAATTCCCGCCGCTGTCAGAAAGAGGGCGAAGATAATGTATCTCAATTATCCGAACAATCCGACGACGGCGCTCGCTCCGAAAAGTTTTCTGGAAGACGCGGTGCGCTTCTGCCGGAAGCACGGGCTCATCCTCGCCTACGATAACGCTTACTCGGAAATATTTTTTGGAAAAAAACCCATGAGCGTTCTCCAGATAAAAGGGGCTAAGGAAGTGACGGTGGAATTCCATTCTTTTTCAAAGACTTTCTGCATGACGGGTTTCAGGCTGGGCTGGGCCTGCGGCTCGGCAAGTCTCATCGGCGCTCTTCTGAAACTCAAGACGAACATTGATTCGGGCGTGTGGGGAGCCATTCAGGAAGGCGGAGCTCACGCTCTGGAGAAGGAAGCCGGATACACGGATCGTCTCCGCAAACAGTTTGCCGCGCGCCGTGACCTTTTTGTCGCGGGCCTGAAGAAAAAAGGCTTTGAGGGCATACACGCTGATTCGGCTTTTTATGTCTGGGTCAGACTGCCCAAAGGCTACAGCTCTTCCATAAAATATGCCGCGCATCTTCTCAAGGACAAAAACATCGTGGCCACGCCGGGGCTGGGTTTCGGCTCTCACGGCGAGGGTTTCATACGCTTTGCCCTCACCACGGGCACAGCCGAACTCAAAAAAGCCCTCCAAAAACTGTAAAACCACCAATCCCCAAAGCCCTGAGTTTTCAATACTGCCCTCTATCCGCACATCATTTCTGTGTTTGTAGGAGGGACTTTCCAGTCCCGATTGATTGATGATGGTGGGATGGGCATTTGCCGAAGGTCCAAAGGACTCCCTTGGAGCATCCATTCGGACCTGTCCCGATATTTGTCGGGCTTGCCTGCGCCGCAGCTTCGGTGCGCGGGCTTATTGACTTTTGGGGCAACGAAAGGTTTTTCAAAATCTGCACTTCTTTGATAGCCCAAAATTTGGTAGAATAAACCAAGATGAATGACAAAGAAAATATCGCAAGGCCATTTCTGAAATGGGTCGGCGGGAAAACACAGCTTCTGAATGAATTGGAAAAGCGCCTGCCGGACAAAACCAGAAAGACAGGGGTAATTGAGTGCTATATTGAGCCTTTTGTCGGCGGCGGAGCATTATTTTTTTATCTGCAAAAGAAATACAAAATCAGGAAGGCGTATTTGATTGACAATAATCAGGATTTAATTCTGACATATAAAGTCATTAAAAAAGAGCCTGAAAAACTGATAGCGGCGCTGGAGAAACTACAGGAAGATTATTTACGAAAAAATAGAATTGACCGCCAGAAGCAGTATTATCACATTCGGGATGAGTATAATAGCCAAATGGGTACAATCAATTACCGTCAATTTTCCAGTGCATGGATCAAGAGGGCAAGTTATCTGATAATGCTCAATAAAACTTGTTTTAACGGCTTGTTTCGCATAAACAGCAAAGGAGAGTTTAATGTGCCTGCCGGTAAATATAAGAATCCCATGATTTGTGACAGCGGCAATCTCAGGAATGTGAGCAAGGCGCTGGCTAAAACTCATATTGTTTGCGCGGATTATTCAAAATGCAGAGATTTCGTGGGAATGGGCTCACTCGTGTATTTTGATCCGCCATACCGGCCGATTAATAACACCTCATGTTTTACCGCTTATACGAAAGACGGTTTTTACGACGAGGAGCAAGTCAGTTTGGCAAAACTCAGCAAGGAACTTGCGGACAAGGGGGCTTTTGTTTTACTCAGTAACTCTGACCCCACAAATGAAAATGCGGAAGATAATTTTTTTGACAGGATATACAGGGGATTTAATATTAAACGGGTATTAGCAAGCCGCATGATTAATTGTAATGGAGCTAAGCGTGGGCAAATCAAGGAATTAATAATTAACAACTATCAGTAAGTGAATGTAAGGAGTTCTCTATGAATAGTAAGCCGTGGAAAGCGATATTTGATAAGTACAATATAGCAAGTCATAATTTTGTACAAAGACCCTTTGTTATTACTGCTAAGCAAATAAAAGAGGCAACCTCGCATTTTAACTCTACAAATGAGCGAGAAGTCCGAATACTATGTAAACAAGATTCTGGAGATAAGAGGCCACAAATATTTATAGATAATGGGCTTTTTTTATTGCCTATTAAAAATGGTATTTATGTTATCGTTAAAGGCGAAGGATACATAGATATCCCGAATATTACCGGCGCTGTTAAGGTATATAGGTCTAAACTGGATTTTGTCTTGGATACTTCCAAAATTGGAGATTCTGAAATGCAGCATTTGGATTTTGCGTATGCATCCAGTTTGATTCGCACATTTATGAAAGATGATTCCCTGGTTTTGACTATAAGAGGTAGAAAATATACGCCAAAATTTTCTTTTAAGGTGGGTAGTCAAAAAATTAATGTAGAAAGTGTTCAAACAGAAGTGGACGCTGGATATGAAGGAAGAAATCAGATAGTATTAATTGAAGCTAAAAATAGTAAGACAAATAATACCATTATTCGTCAGTTATATTATCCTTTTAGGCAATGGTCACATTATGCTAATAAAAAGGTGATGACCGTGTTTTTTGAAAAAAGAGGGAATGAATATTATCTATGGAACTTTGAGTTTCAAGATCCCAAAGATTATAACAGTATTAAGTTGGTAAATTCCAAAAAATTTAAGATTATTGATGACTAATGGAATTCAAAAAACAAATAACATCAGTTTGGTCTTTCCCTGAAAGAGGCAAGTGGGCCACGCACAATGCGCAATTCCGTGGAAATTTCGCTCCCCAGATACCCAGAAATATCATTACCAGATACTCAAAAGTCGGCGATCTGGTTTTAGATCCAATGGTAGGCGGCGGCACGACCGGAATAGAATGCCGCTTGCTCGGCAGGAATTTTATAGGAAGAGATATCAATCCCGCTAATGTAAAACTTTCCAGAAAAATGATGCATTTCAAAGTACCGGATAATACGCCGAAGTCATCTTATAGTTTAAGAGTCGGGGATATCAGGTCTTTGGCGGGGATTCCTAAGCAATCAATAGATTTGATAATAACGCATCCCCCGTATTTAAATATCATCAGGTATTCTGACGGAAAAATTGACGGAGATCTTTCCAATATCAGCAATGTTGAAAAGTTTTGTGACGAACTTGAACAAGGAGCGGCAAAGTTATATGAGGCGCTGAAAGAAAACGCCTATTGCGCAATATTGATTGGCGATACGAGGAAACGGTGTCATCAGATTCCGTTAGCGTATTATGTTATGCAGAGATTTCTCAAGGCGGGGTTTATTCTCAGAGAGGACATTATTAAAGCCCAGCATAATTGTAAGTCCAGCCCATACTGGGAAAAGCAAACAGACAAGTATAATATTTTGCTGATTATGCACGAGCATCTGTTTGTGTTTAGAAAACCAAGAAGCAGCGAAAATTTGCTTGATTACAAATGGAGTAGATATTCTCCACGGACCTTGACATTTTGACATTTGGAAAAATTTGATAAGAAGTTGCGTGTTTTGCGTTTTTGGGCCGGGAAAATCTGGTAATTAAACGGGACATTTCGTATATATACAAAGCCATGAGAGATTTTGTTCATTTACACGTGCACACGGAGTACAGCCTGCTGGACGGCGTGTCGCAGATAGTTGACAGTAAGGGCAATCCCGGCGACCTCATTCTGGCGGCGCAGGCCAACGGCATGAAGGCGCTGGCGATAACCGATCACGGGAACATGTTCGGCGTGCCGGAGTTCTACCAGACCTGCCACAAGTCCAATCTCAAGCCCATTCTCGGGAGTGAGTTCTATCTTGCCATGGGCCCCGACGCCACTGACACGAAGGCGCCTTACGCGAGAAAGAATCATCATCTCACGGTTCTCTCCAGAAACGACACGGGTTTCAGAAATCTCACAAAGCTCAGCTCTTATTCATACAGCAAAGGTTTTTATTACCGTCCCCGCATAGACAAGGCCATTCTTGAAAAGCACAGCGAGGGCCTTGTTGTCATGAGCGGCTGTCTGCAGGGAGAGCAGGCCTCTTATATCAGGAACGACAGGTTTGACGACGCTCTCGCCTCGGCGAAAAAGATGAAGGAGCTCTTCGGCGACAATTTCTACATAGAGCTCATGGACAACGGCATGCCCGAACAGAAAGCCGTGATGAAGGATCTCATTGAGCTGGCCCGGCGGCTGAATATAAAAACCGTGGCGACAAACGATGTGCACTACTCGCTCAAAAATGACGCGGCGGTGCAGGACATAGCGCTGGCCATAGGCACGCGCAGCACACTGGATGACCCCAAGAGGCTCAAGCTCTCCACGCAGGAATTCTATCTCAAGAGCGGCGACGAGATGTTTGAGGTATTCAGGGAGGTGCCGGAGGCGCTCAACACGACGCTGGAAATAGCGGAGAAGTGCAATGTCACGATAGATTTTGACCAGTTGAGGCTCCCCGCCTACGATCCGCCTAAAGGTTTTGATTCTTTCACATACCTGAAGAGCCTCTGCGAAAAGGGCATTCCCGTGCGCTACGGCAAAAAGACAAAGGCCGTTTCGGACAGGATGGCTATGGAGCTGGATGTCATAAAGAACATGGGTTTCTCGTCCTATTTTCTCATCGTCTGGGATTTTATCAATTACGCCCGCACGCAGGGTATAGCCGTCGGCCCGGGCCGGGGCTCCGGCGCGGGAAGCATCGTGGCCTATCTGCTTCAGATAACCGACATAGACCCTCTGGAATACGATCTGCTCTTTGAGAGGTTCCTCAATCCCGGCAGGATAAGCATGCCCGACCTGGACATTGATTTTGAGGAGGCGCGCAGGCTTGAGGTGGTGGATTATGTGAAAGAAAAATACGGTGAGGATTCCGTCGGGCAGATTATCACCTACAGCAAGATGCTCGCCAAGGGGGCCATTCGCGATGTGGGGCGCGTGATGGGCATTGAGCTGACAGAATGCGACGCTCTGACAAAACTCATACCGCAGGGTGAGGACATAAAGACGGCGATGGACACGAGCGGCGACATCAAAAAGCTCACCGCCGCCAAGCCCAAACTGAAGGAACTGCTTCTGAACGCCAGCCGCATAGAGGGGAGAAAGCGGCATTTCGGGGTGCACGCCGCGGGCGTTGTGATAACGCCGGGCGAGATAAGCGATTTCGTGCCGCTGGCGAGGGCGAAAAACGGCCTCATCACGCAGTACGACGGGGATTATCTGACGAGGATGGGTCTGCTTAAAGTGGATTTCCTAGGCCTTAAGACGCTCACGGTTATACAGGAGGCGGTGGAGGATGTCTACAGGAACAAGAAAATAAAAATAGATCTCAAGGAGCTCCCCCGCAACGACAGGAAAACATTCCAGATGCTCTCGCGGGCCCGGACGGTGGGGATATTCCAGGTGGAGAGCGAGGGCATGAGGGATGTGCTGAGGAAGATGAAGCCGACGCTCTTCACGGATCTCAGCGCGGTGCTTGCGCTCTACCGGCCCGGCCCCATGAATTCGGGAATGGTTGATGAATTCATTGAGCGGAAAAACGGCATGCGCGCTTATGAATATCAGCATCCGCTGCTCAAGGACATTCTTGAAGAGACATACGGGGTCATACTTTATCAGGAGCAGGTGATGCTCATAGCCCGCGCTCTGGCGGGGTTCTCGCTCGCCAAGGCGGATGTGCTGAGAAAAGCCATGGGCAAGAAGATAATGTCCGTGCTTGAGGCCCAGAAAGAAGATTTCATGAAAGGCTGCGCCGTCAACAAGATTCCCGATAAGATAGCCGCGGATATATTTGACACGCTGGTGCATTTCGCCGAATACGGTTTTAACAAGAGCCACTCGACCGCTTACGCGCTTATTTCTTATCAGACGGCTTATTTGAAGGCGAATTTTCCGCTTGAGTTCATGACGGCGCTGCTCAATTCCGTGATTGGCGACGAGAAGAAACTCTCACCCTATCTTGCGGAGTGCGAGCGCCTTGGGATTGAGGTGAAGCCGGCGGACATAAACGCCAGTGATGTGTATTTCAGCGCCCGGGGAGACAAGGCCATCATCTTCGGCCTGCTCGCGGTGAAGAACACGGGCGAAAAGGCCTGTGAGGATCTTGTCGCGGAGAGAAAGAAAAACGGGAAGTTTAAGGATTTTAACGATTTCCTCTCCCGGGCGGTGGCTATCACCTCTTTCAACAAGAGGATGGCGGAATTCCTTGTGAAATCCGGCGCCTGCTGGGGGCTTTCGCGCGACAGCGAGGGCATCGTGAACTCGCTGGATATGATGATGACTTCGGCCGAGAGCGTCAACAGGGACAGGCTCTCGGGGCAGGCCAGCCTTTTCGCGGAACAGCCGGCGGTGGTTGAACTGAAAGGAGAGGTGACGGAAACTCAGAAACTCAAATATGAGAAAGAGGCGCTGGGTTTTTATTTCACAGGTCATCCGCTCACGCGTTATGAAAAATATTTCCGCTATTTCAGGACATCAACGCTGGCCGGGCTGGATAAGAGCGGGATGTCCGAGCACATTCTGACAGGCATCGTCAAAGAGATAAAAAACAGGAAGACAAAAAAGGGCAAGGACATGTTCGTCATAAAACTGGAAGACCTCACGGGCGTCGTTGAGCTGGTGGGATACAAGGACAGGCTGCCGCCGGAGATGCCGGAAATCAAGGAAGACATGATAATAGCCGTTAAGGGCTCAATGGTGGAGACGGCCTCGGGAAAAAGATTCACGGGCGAGAAGTTCTATTCGGCTAAAGAGGCCTTCAGGAAAATACCCAAGAAACTCAAGATATATATGAGCACGGCCGGGCTCGACGAAAAATACATAGAAAGTGTGATCAAAGAACTCAAAAAATATCCGGGCAACACGCAGGTGGCATTCGTTCTGCACACGAAAAAGCGCGGGAAGTGGCGCTGGGCGACGGGCATAGGCGTGACGGTGGACGCGAAGTTTCTCAATTCGCTTGAGGATAAGTTCGGCGAGGACTGCTGGAAAATAGAATCCTGATTGGTGTATTCGCGCCGCTCATAGAGAACTTGCCGCGTTAGGGACGCTCACTTACGCGCTATGAACTTTTTTCTGTGAGGCGCAGGCCTTTTTTCTCAATGAGAATCCGTCTTTTTTTGTAAAGCGTGCCGCAGGCTTTTTTGAAAACTTTTTTGCTCATGCCGAATATTGTGTAGATGATCTCGGGCGCGCTTTTGTCCGTGACCGGAAGAAAACCCCCGGCTTCTTTTATTTTGGTGATGACCAGCTCCGCGGCAGGGCCTATCCTCTCGTGGCCCGCTTCCTGGAGACTCAGATCTATTTTTCCGTCTTCCCTGATTTTTTTGATGAAGCCCCGAATTTTGTCCCCGATATTCAGGGGCTGGAAGACCTCATTTTTGTAGATTATTCCCATGTGGGCGCTGTTGATAACGGCTTTGTAGCCGAGTTCGGTCGCTCCGCACAGCAAAAGCTCCACGCTTTGGCCTTCTTTGTAGGCGGCGGGAGACTGGTCGAGAAAGCGGCTCAGCCGCGATGAGGCCGCTATACGGTCGCTTTTTTTGTCCAGGTATATTTTCACGACATAGGATTTTCCTTCCTCCATTTTGGTTTCCTGCTCGCGAAAGGGCACGAAGAGGTCTTTCATAAGTCCCCAGTCAAGGAAGGCGCCTATGTTGTTGACGGTGACGGCCTTCAGAAAAGCGAAATCCTCTCTCACGGCGAGGGGCTGTTCCGTTGTGGCTATTACGCGGTCTTCGGAATCACGGTAGACGAACACCTCCACAATGCCGCCGTCTTTGCAGTCCTCCGGGACATATCTTACAGGCATGAGTATCTCGCCCAGCTCTCCGCCGTCCAGATAGACGCCGAAGTCAACATGCTTGACGACTTTCAGTTTATTGAATTTCCCTATTTCCACCATATTTTCCCCTTTTGTGTTCAACCATAACCAACGGGTTTATTATAACATAAATTCCGCGCGGAAGCTTTCTTTCAGAATATTAAGGACGTCCCCTTTTTCCCCTTTTTCTTTGAGTGCGTATATGATATAATCGCGGAAATATGTTTTGATTGTGTTTAGGGAGAGCGCCGCTGTCCCGCTATGCCTGCCTGCCGGCAGGCAGGGAGGAAATATTATGAAACTTTACGATTTGACACAGAGACTCAGTATTCACACGCCGCCCTGGCCGAGCTATATGCCGCTTGGCGTGCAGTATTTTAAGAGGATAGCTGGCGCCGACAGGGGACAGGGGGCAAACGGTCAGATAATCCAGACATCCAACCATGTCGGGACTCATCTTGACGGCGAATTACATTTTTATGCCGCGGGCAGATCCATAGGCGATATGCCCCTTGACGATCTTTGCGGCGATGCGGCTGTTGTTGATATATCGGAAGATGTCAGTGATTACAGCCTCTACACGCCTGAGATGATAGAGAGCAAAATAGAAGTCAAAGAAAATGACATTCTCATCATCAACACGGGCTATCACCGTTACGCCTGGGATCAGAAAGGTTCGGATGAAGTCAGGTATTTTGTGAAACACCCCGGGCCGTCGCCCGAGTTCGCCCAGTGGGCGCTGGACAAAAAACTCAAATGGATAGGTGTGGACTGCGGTTCCGCCGATCATCCGATGAACACCATTTTAAGGACCTGGCATCCGGCTCTTTTTCTTGAGGCTGAAAAGAAACTCGGCAAGCCCTGGGATGAGGTGTTTCCGCCGTCGGAATATTATCAGATAATGCATCTGAAGCTCTTTCCGAAAGGCCTTATTCACGCGGAAAATATAGGTGGTCAGATAGACGAGGTGAGCAACAGGAGAATATGGATAGGATGTTTCCCGTGGAGGGCCATAGAACTTGAATCCTGCATCTGCCGCATCGTCGCGTTTGAGAAAGAATAAAGATTCAAAGAACAGGACGGAACCATGAAAAAAAGAGACATTATTGAGGTGACAGATCTGAACGAAAACGAGGTGCGGGAACTCTTCGCGCTTGCTTTCAGGATAAAGAAGAACCAGGCCGGATATTCGGCCGCGCTCAAGGGGAAGATTCTGGCGATGATATTCCAGAAGCCCTCTACGAGGACGAGGGTGTCCTTTGAGGCGGGAATGTATCAGTTAGGGGGTGAGGCAATCAACCTTTCCGGCACCGAGCTGCAGCTCTCGCGGGGCGAAACCATAGGCGACACAGCGAACACGCTTTCCGGCTATGTGGACGCGATAATGATACGCTCGACGAGCGACTCGGATGTGGATGGCCTCGCGGTGCATGGATCCGTACCCGTTATAAACGGCCTGTCCAAGTCCTTCCATCCCTGCCAGGCGCTCGCCGATCTTTTCACGGTCTGCGAGAAAAAGGGCCTGGATGAGAAAAGCGTTATGGATTTTGACTTCAGCAAAGTCAAGCTGGTGTTTGTGGGCGATTCCAACAATGTGAGCCGCTCCCTGCTCAATCTTTCGGGAATAATCAAATACAGATTCGGTATCATCTGCCCTGAAAAATTCATGTTCAGCGGTGCGGAATTCGGCGCTGTCAAAAAAGTGAATCAGGAAATTTACTCCTCAAGCGAGATAGACCCCGAATACATGAAAGACGCGGATTTCATCTACACCGATGTCTGGGCCAGCATGGGCGATGAGAGCGAAGAGGCGGAGAGAAAAAAATTGTTCGGCAGGTATCAGGTGAACAGGGAACTGCTGGATAAGGCGGCCCCGGGCGTGTCAGTCATGCATTGCCTTCCGGCCCGCAGGGGTCAGGAGATCACCGACGAGGTTATGGATTCCTCAAACTCCATAGTCTTTCCGCAGGCGCACAACAGGATGCATCTCCAGAAGGCCATACTGCATTTTCTTCTGAAGGGCATTAAATGAAGTCCAGCCTGGGTTCCAATATACATCAGCAGCTCCATTCCATGAAGCATGTGGATGTGCTTGTGGGCATCCCTTCTTTCAACAATGAGAAGACGATACTCGGTGTGCTCAAAACCGTTGACAGGGGCCTGTCCGAATATTTTCCGAAGTCAAAGTCTGTTATAATGGTCTCCGACGGCAATTCCACCGACAGCACGCTTGATATAGCCTTTGACAAGTTTAAGAGTGTTTCATCCGAAAAGGTCTGCACGACATACAGGGGTATGGCCGGAAAGGGCATGGCATTAAGGGCGATAATGGAAGCCGCGCGCATCCTCAAGGCGAAGGTGCTGATGCTCTTTGACGCCGATTTGAAAAGCATAACACCCGAATGGCTGAGGGATCTTGGACAGCCGCTTCTTGACGGCAAATTTGATTTTATCACGCCTTACTATGTGCGGGACTACAGGGACGGCACGATAACGAATCTGATAACATACCCTTTGACAAGAGCCCTTTACGGCCAGCGTTTGAGACAGCCCATAGGCGGGGATTTCGGTATGAGGGCTCCCCTTGTCAGATATTTTCTGGACTGGGCTTACTGGGACAACAATGTGTCCAGGTTCGGCATAGATATATGGATGACGACGATAGCGGCCAACGAATCTTTCCGCACGGGGCAGTGCTTTCTCGGCGTCAAGGATCATGACAGCCGCCGGCCCGACCAGCTCGGGCCGATGTTCCGGCAGGTGCTCAGCACGAGTTTCAGGCTGATGGAGAGATACTGCCACAAATGGGAAATGGTCAAGGAAAGCCGTGACATACCCTTTGTCAACGCGCCCTACGATGTTACACCTCCGAAACTCACCATAGGAAAAGACGATTATTTCGCCCGGTACATGGAATCTTCCGTGAATCTCATGAAAATATGGAAAGATATTTTGCGGGCGGGCACTTTCACGCAGGTGAAAAAGGCCAATGTTTCCGGAATGTTTTCCGCTGATATCTGGACGAGGATAGTCTATGATTTCGCCTCTGCTTATCACAGCTGGAAAAAAGACCGTTTCAAACTTGTCGGGCTTATCACGCCTTTTTATTACGCCCGGCTGGATGCTTTTCTGAAAGAATGCGAACAGCTCGGCACGGAGGAAGCGGTGAAGAGACAGGCCGAAGTGTTTGAAGAAAACAAAAATTATCTTATTGAGCACTGGGAGAACTGAGCGGAATGGAAGAAAATAAGCAGATAGTGCTGCTGAGGGAAACGGTTTCGCAGCTGGACATTAGATGCAAGGTGATAAGCGGCCTGGTGAAACTGATGGACATGACCATAGGCAAAGACGAATTTCTATCCCGCGCCGCCAAGCTCGTGGGAGAAGCCGTGCACGCGGAAGTGATGATAGCGGTCATAGACAGCCGGACAGAACAGTTTTCTTTTTATCCGGTCAGGAATGAGGACGAGCTCAGCGCGGATGATACGGGAAAGCGCGAGCATGCTTTAAAGATATTCAGGACGATAGAGGATGGCTCTCTTGGGCATGTGGAAGATAAGGGCTTCATGTGTTTTCCCATAGGCAGCGGCGTGGCGGCGCGGGGAATGGTGGTGGCTTTTAACGCCGACAGCAGTGAACAATTTCCGCCGCATGAGGTGAAGCTCTTCAACGATGTCGCGGCTCTGCTTGAGAAAATAATGGAGCAGGCCGTTCTCCTGTCGGACATGAACAGCAGCATAATCAAGATGCAGAAGCTCTTTGACATAGTGAAATCGTTCTCCAAGGTGACCGGTTTTCAGCAGTTTATAGAGGACAGCGTCAGAGCCGCCGCGGATATCGTGGAATGCGAGGCGGCATCGGTGATGCTGCTTGATAACGAGAAAAAAGTCCTGCGTTTTACGGCTGTGACGGGCGATGCTTCGGAGAAACTTTTAGGTTTTGAATTCCCCTCTTCGGAAGGTATCGCCGGCTGGGCGCTGAAAACGGGCAGGGAAGCGATTATAAATGAGGCGGGCGAATCCGAGCATTTTTCTTCCAGGGTGGATGAAATCGCCGGTTTTTCCACAAGGAACCTGATGGTGGCGACGCTGGGCGGCTCCGAACAGCCTGTGGGAGTTATTGAGACGGTGAATAAGGTGAACGGCCAGGATTTTTCATCGCAGGATATGCTGTATCTGAGCATTTTAGCTTCCCAGATCACTCAGGTGCTGAAACAGCCGCCAAGGGATCCGGCCATGCCCGAAACATTTATAGACACGGCCGCAATTCTTCTTGATACGCTGGAGGCCGGTTATTCCCCGCATCTGAAGCACTCCAGAAACATGCTCTCCACGGCGAGGGAGCTGGCTCTGGCTATGGGGCAGGACGAGAAAACGGCGCGGGATATTTCTTTGGCCGCGCTTCTGCATGACATAGGTAAGATCGCCGTGCCGCAGGCAATACTGCAGAAACCCGGCCCTCTCAGCGATAAGGAATGGGAAATCATGAAAAAACATTCCGTAACGGGCGCGGCGATTCTGAAAAAGAGCGCGGGTCTCAGTGCGCTGGCTCCCTATGTTAAATACCATCATGAAAAATGGGACGGGACGGGTTATCCCGAGGGCCTGAAGGGAAAGGACATTCCTCTCGGCGCGCGGATCATTGCCGTCTGCGACGCTTTTGACGCCATGCTCTGCGACAGAAACTACGGACGGACATTCACCCTGGCGGCGGCCATAGAAGAGTTGATAATCAATTCAAACAAGCAGTTTGACCCCGAATGCGTGAACGCGGCTGTGCCCATATTCCGGAAACTCGGGGAGAAACTTTTATAATGAAAATGGCAAGTTTTCCCGGGGGAGTGCATCCCGCGCAGCGCAAGGATACCGCGTATTCCGCCATAGAGAGGCTTCCCGCTCCGGAGAAAGTCTATCTCCATCTTTCCAACAGCTGCGGCTGTCCGTCAAAGGCCCTTGTTAAAAAGGGCGATGCCGTGCTCAAAGGTTCGGTCATAGCCGAGCCCGCGGGCAGGATATCGGCGTTTATACATTCTCCCGTCTCCGGCATTGTTGAAGACATAAAAAAATGGCCTCATTTCTCCGGCCAAAAACTTGAGGCCGTTATCATCAAAAATGATTTTAAGGACGAGTTCGCGCCCTCGCGCAACGCCAAGGACGCGTCTCTGCTGGCTCCGTCCGAGATCACTGAGGTTGTCAGAAATTCCGGAATCGTGGGACTGGGAGGAGCGGCTTTTCCCTCGGATGTGAAGCTCTTGCCGCTGCGCGCTCATAAAGCGGCCACGCTCATAATCAACGCCTGCGAGTGCGAACCCTTTCTCACGGCCGATGAAAGCCTCATCAGAGAAAAGGCCGTTGACATCATAGAAGGCGCGAAGATAGCCGGACGGGCCTTGGCGGCCAAACGGATAATCATAGGCATAGAGGATAATAAGGCCGAAACCGCAGAGGAACTCTTGAAGAGGAGCTCCGACAGGATTCAGGTGAGGCTTCTCAAAACAAAGTATCCGCAGGGCGGCGAGAAACAGCTCATCTACGCTCTCACCGGCAGGAAGGTGCCGATGTGCGGACTGCCGCTGGATGTGGGGGTGGCGGTGCTGAATGTTTCAACGGTCTTTGCTATTTTTGAAGCCGTTGTAAAAAGTAAGCCGCTCTACGAGAGAGTGGTGACGCTCGGAGCGTATTTCAGAAAACCCGGCAATGTTATCATATCCGCCGGCACGCGCCTTGAAGACATAATAAATTTCAGGGGCGGTTTGCCCGATAATGTGAATAAAATCGTGCTCGGCGGGCCTATGATGGGCCAGGCCCTGTGTGACTTGGATGTGCCGGTCTCAAAGGCCGCCAGCGGCATTCTGCTCATGACGGATGTGGAAAGGAAAGAATATGAATGCCTGCGTTGTATGCGCTGCGCGTCGGTCTGCCCCATGGGACTTGTGCCGAGGGAGAGTCTGGCTCTTTACAAAGCGGGGAAGTCCTACGGCGGCGCTCTGAATTGTATAGAATGCGGCTCCTGCGCCTATATCTGTCCTTCGCGCATACCTCTGCTTCATTACCTCAAACTTTCAAAGAAAAAACTTGCGGCTTTGAGCTGTCCCGATGCCCGCTCTCCTGCGGCCCCTGCAGGTCGGACTTTAACCAAGTGAAAGCCGTTTTTGAAAATCTGGGTGCTCTCACCTATCTGGCCTCAGGCGGCCCCGCGCATGTTTTCCGCGCGCGTAATTCACGGGAACTGGAGAATTTTACGCGGGACTTTGACAATTACAGGGTGCTGGGAAACGGCTCCAATGTCATCGTATCTTCCGCGGGATTAAGCGAGCCGGCTCTCATTCTCGACGGGGATTTTAAGCGCGTGAGTGTCAGAGGAAATGATGTGACAGCGGGGGCCGGGGCATTGCTGAAAGATGTGATAAAAATAAGCGCCGCCGCCGGGCTGAGCGGCCTTGAGGATCTCGCGGGCATTCCGGCCTCTGTGGGCGGCGCTGTGTTTAAAAACGCGGGCGCTTTCGGTTCTTCCATCGGCGATTTGCTGAAGCGGGTCAAATTCTACCGTGCGGGAAAGGAATACGGGATATCGGCGGCGTTGATAAGGACTTCTTACAGGAAGGGTCCCGTGCAGATTCCGGCCGTTATATCGGAAGCCTGTTTTTCGCTGAGAAAAAAATCAAAGGATAAAATAATTGAGAGAATCAAAGAAGTGACGGCCATGAGAAAGAAAAAGGGCTTCATATACAGAAAGGGCAGCGGCTGCATATTCAGGAATACCGACGCGAGACCGGCGG
>Ga0210049_1000390_pt1 | contig 36310 bp, 24 predicted proteins | sample CryGeyCG2014_300_2_FD_183964 | JGI IMG/M metagenome (GOLD analysis project Ga0210049, IMG submission 183964) | Groundwater microbial communities from aquifer - Crystal Geyser CG06_land_8/20/14_3.00 (SPAdes) (version 2) | ecosystem: Environmental > Aquatic > Deep subsurface > Groundwater | place... | reverse complement strand
CGCCTCTTCATGACCGTACACCGCAAAGACGCCGCACTCCTCCCGCGGCTTGTCTTCCTGAAAATCTTCACCCATGATTATCTTCTCCCCATAAGGACTTTTGCAATGGGCTCTGCTAAATTGAATAATGGGAAAAGGGATCTTTGTCAATGATTATCCTGAACACCCAAAAGGCGTTACCCTGCCGATTCAGTGCATGAAAACAAATGTCGGCGGTCGAACAATAAAAGGGAGGACCCTCAAGGCGGCAGGATTGATTGCAAATAGGTTGTAAGATTGACATTGTTGTTGGCGATTTTCAGCTTGCGGCGGATGTGTTCGCGGTGACGGTTGATGGTTGCCGGGGATACGCTCCGCATCTGAGCGATTTCCTTGGTCCGCAATCCGTTTCTGATCATGTTGCAGACGCTGATTTCCGCCGGGGTCAAGGATTGATACTGATGGAGAAACCGGCTGATGAACGGAGAGGTAATCTCCTCAAGATTGGTCCTCAGAATATCTGCGTATTTCCGCTGGACCTTTGGCAGTTTGAGGGTTAGGGCATGGAGGATCGGCATGATGACTTTTTCGATATTGACCTGCATGTCTTTATATATTCCCTGCTTTTCTCTTTCGCTGTTCGCCATGACCGCCCGCAATGCTGCATTTGCCTCCTGCAGCGCCATCCGTTCCAGTAACAGTTGCCTGTTGTTTTCCTGCAGTTCCTTTTCCGCGGCAATCCGCACCGCGATTGCACCGATCCGCCGGGCGACCTCGTCGAGCAGCGCCCGTTCCTCTTTAAGAAACGGCCCCTCATCGGAGGGCGGCCGCTCCTCCAGATAAAAGATCGTCACATCGCCCACCGGTTCGTTGTACATCATGATCTGTGTCGACTGCCGCCACTTTGTCACTTTATAATTTCTGCTTTTAAAGATCTGGTCCTTCAAGGCAATCCGCGCGCAGGCCATTTCCGGATACTGCCAGGAAAGAGGGAGAATATCCGCAAGACATTTCAGGAAGTCTTCCATGGAATCACAATAGCGCTCTGCCAATCGGGCGATGCTGTACAGACAGTTCAATTCTTTGATGCGCTCGCGGAGGGCGATTTCCACCTGCTTCGGTTCCATGTCTTCCCGTTGGGGAATTCGCCACAGGAGCTCAATCCATTCGCGTGGGTCTCCTTTTCCTGTAAAATCTTCTCTTAATGAGTCTGGTTGCGCCTCGGACATGATATCTGGTCTCCTTTGCCAATATAATATAGGCAATCAATAGGGGATGACTAAATATTTCAATGACTATAAATTATAGGCATTACGAGTGCATTTTGACCTTATTTACATGCAGTATAATAGCAGATAGAAAAATAAAACCCAATAATATTTTTAAGGAGGTTCCGGTGATCATGACAGCGCTTAACTCCATCCTGAAAGGAAGGCGAAGCCAGCCGCACTTGCTGATCGAGGTATTGCAGGACGCGCAGGACCTTTACGGTTACATACCCGAGGAAGCTATGAATGCCGTTTCGCGGGAGTTGGGAGTCCCTCTCATGAAGGTATACCGAGTTGCCTGCTTCTACAAGGCCTTTTCTCTCAAGCCGCGGGGCAAGTACGTCTTTACTGTGTGTACGGGCACGGCATGTCACGTTAGAGGAGCAAATCTTCTACTGGACCAGGTCAAGGGGCAACTCAATATAGAACCGGGTGAGACGACGGAAGACGGCCTGGTCACCATCGAGAATGTGAATTGCGTCGGGGCCTGCGCCTTAGGGCCGGTGGTTATACAGGACGGCGCCTATTGTCACCATATGACACCGGGAAAACTCCGTAAGGCCATCGATAAATCCAGAGGGAAAAAGAAGAAGGAGAGGGCCCATGCATAAACTTAAAAGTTTAAACAATCTGGATTCTCTTCGCAAAAAGCTTCTGGCGGAAAGAAAGCGCGCCCGGGCAACGATTGTTATCTGTGGAGGAACAGGCTGCCAGGCATCAAAATCACCAGAAGTGATCGCTGCAATTAAGAAGGAAATTACGGGGCAGGAAATGGAAAAGAAGGTTCATGTCCGTGCCACGGGCTGCCACGGTTTCTGTGAGCAGGGACCGATTATGGTCATTGAGCCTGGCAACCTTTTTTACTGTCATGTCAAAGCCAAAGACGCCAAAGAGATCGTAGCCAAGACGGTCAAGAACGGCGAGGTGATCGAAAGACTTCTCTATACAGATCCAGTTTCCGGCAAGAAGGTCCGCACCGAGGCGGAGATCCCCTTCTACCGGGCCCAGGACCGGCAGCTCCTGAACCACAACCGGTCTGTCGATCCCTGTGCCATCGAAGACTATATCGCTATCGGCGGATACGCGGCCCTGGCAAAAACCATCGCCGGTATAGAGCCGGAGGCGGTCATCAGTGAAATCAAAGCATCCGGCTTGCGGGGGCGAGGGGGAGCAGGCTTCCCCACGGGACGCAAATGGGCCGAATGCGCAGAGGCGCCGGGAGACGAGAAATACGTCGTCTGCAATGCCGATGAAGGCGACCCGGGGGCATACATGGACCGCTGTCTTCTTGAGGCCAATCCCCACCTTATCCTCGAAGGGATGATGATCGGCGCGTGGGCGATCGGCGCATTCACGGGTTACATCTATGTCCGCAATGAATACCCGCTTGCCGTGCAGCATGCCAGGATTGCCGTTGAGCAGGCCAGGAAGCTCGGACTTCTTGGCGAGAACATCCTGGGAAGTTCTTTCTCCTTCGATGTGGAAGTCGCCCGGGGAGGCGGGGCCTTTGTCTGCGGCGAATCCACGGCGCTCATGGCGTCGCTGGAAGGCAAAGTGGGCGAACCACGCGCCAAGGATATTCACACCGTCAAGGACGGCCTCTGGCATAAGCCTACGGTGTTGAACAATGTGGAAACATGGGCCAACGTGCCCTCCATCATCCTCAACGGCGCCAAGTGGTTTGCCGCCAAAGGCACCAAGAACAGCAAAGGCACAAAAATTTTCGCCCTCACCGGACAGGTCAAGAACACAGGACTTGTCGAGGTGGCCATGGGAACGCCTCTCAATAAAGTCATTTTCGACATCGGCGGCGGATCGAAAAACGGCAAGGCCATAAAAGCGGTGCAAACCGGCGGCCCCTCCGGGGGCTGCCTGCCGGTCGGCAAATTTGCTCTCCCCGTTGACTTCGATACACTTAATGAAGCAGGCGCGATGATGGGTTCCGGAGGCATGGTGGTCATGGATGAAGGGACCTGTATGGTCGATATGGCAAAATATTTTTTAAATTTCCTCCAGGATGAGTCGTGCGGCAAGTGCATTCCCTGCCGCGTCGGCGTCGACCGGATGCTGGAGATCATTACGGACATCGCGGAGGGCCGGGGTTCCCGGGAGCAGATCGCCCTTTTGGAAGAGCTGGCGGACACGGTCAGCGCTACCTCTCTCTGCGCGTTGGGGAAAACCGCGCCCAACCCGGTTTTGTCGACATTGCGCTACTTTCCCGAAGAGTACGCCGCCCATGTGGATCATAAAAAATGTCCCGCCGGCGTCTGCAAGGCCCTGATCAGTTATTCCATTCAATCCGACAAATGCAACGGCTGCGGCAGCTGCCTGCGCGCCTGTCCTCACGACGCTATTTACGGCAGGAAAAAGAAGGTCCATATCATAGACGAAAAGAAATGCCTCAGATGCGGCATTTGTGTCGGGGAATGCAAGTTTGCGGCAATCACGGTGAGCTGACGAGGTGAAATATGCAACAGTATGTGACATTGAAAATCGACAACGCCCGGGTAAAGGCAGTTAAAGGGGCGAGCGTGCTCGATGCGGCCATGGCATCCGGCCTCTGCATTCCCCATCTGTGCTATGTTCCGGTTCTGAAAGCCAGCGGCGCCTGCCGCCTGTGCATCGTGGAAGTGGTCGATAACGGCAGGACGAAAATTACCGCCTCCTGCACCCTCAATGCAGAGGATGGCATGGTGATCTACAGCAATACGGAAAGAATCAGGAAACTGCGGAAAAATATCGCCGAGCTTCTGGTCGCCCAGGCGCCGAATTCGCGGGCCGTCCAGGACATTGCCGTGCGTTGCGGCGTGAAGGAGGTCCGATACCCCTTCCGGAATGACAACTGTATCCAATGCGGACGCTGCGTCAGCTACTGCACAGAATACAGCAAGGCCAACTCCCTCGGCTTCGTCGGACGCGGCAAGAACCGCCATGTGGAATATCCCCTTGGGTTCCGCCGTGACTTGTGCAAGAAATGCGGGTTCTGCACCGAATACTGCCCCATGTCCGTCACGCCGTGCGGCGGTCCGATGAAGGCCGGAGAGGGACGCCTGTGCGGAAACTGCGACTCCCAGATAGCGGCCATGGAGCACTTTTCCGGGATCTGCGTACGCTGCGAGCTGGGCAAGGGCTTTAAATGCGTCCGCCAAACCTACGTATAATTATCCTTTCTTCTCTTGACAGCCTTTTTTCTCTATGATAGTGGCATCGGCAGAGGATTACCGATGCCGTTGAATCAGATTTTTAACGTAGAGGATATCGAAAAAAAGACCCTCCTGATCCTCCGGATACTGCATGAATCGCAGGATGCAGTGGGGGCCCGTCTCATCTCCAGGCAGATGCAGGAGCACGGCGTGGTCCTGAGCGAACGGGCGGTCCGCTACCATCTCAAACTGATGGACAATCGCGGATTGACGAGACTTATCGGGCAGCATGACGGGCGCGTCATTACTCAACAGGGGATCGAGGAACTCAATAACGCCCGGGTTCACGACAAAATCGGCTTCGCCATTTCACGCATCGAGATCTTGGCCTTCAGAACGACCCTGAATCCAGACAAACGGCAGGGGCTGCTTCCCGTCAACGTCTCTTTTTTCCCCCGGAAGATCTTCAAGAGGGCGCTGGAAATGATGAAGCCCGCCTTCAGCGCGGGACTCCATGTCAGCGAGCTGGTCGCCTGCGCCGACGAAGGCTCCCGGCTCGGAGAGGTGATGGTCCCGGCAGGCTATATCGGCTTCGCAACGGTATGCAGCATTGTCGTAAACGGCGTCTTCCTGAAGAACGGCATACCGATGGACTCGAGGTTCGGCGGGATTCTGCAGGTCAAAGACGGTCGCCCGCTCCGCTTCGTCGAATTGATTCACTATTCCGGATCGTCCCTGGATCCCTCGGAGATATTCATCCGGGGAAGGATGACCTCTGTCCGTCAGGCAGCCGTACAGGGCGAGGGCAATATCCTGTCCAATTTCAGAGAAATTCCCGTGCCGGCCCGGAAACTTGTCGATGAACTGATCACAAGCCTCCGGAACGCAGGAATTGGCGGCGTGCTCTCCATCGGCGAAATCGGCGAAACGGTCTGTCAGATCCCGGTAGATATGAACCGGATCGGCATGATCCTGTATGGTGGGTTGAATCCAGTCGCCTGCGCGCACGAGAAGGGAATCGAGGTGGAAAACCGCGCCATGGCCACGGTCATGGATTATCAGGAACTACAGAATTTCTGGGAACTCTGCAAAAACAGGTAACGACAGGTAAAAAATTACCGGGGAGAAATACCAGTGGCCGGCGCACATTTTGTGCGCCGAAAAAAACTTGAAGAGAAGGAGAATGAACCCATGAATCTCAGACAACCCAATGCCAACGAAGCTACAAGTACATTCAACCGTTCTAAAAATGTGGTGCCTCTATCCGGTCTCTGCAGCAGATGCATGGATGGATGCCGGGGCGGCTGCGAGATCTGGCTGTCGTCTTTCCGGGGCCGGGAGGTGCTCTACCCAATCGGGTACGGCGAAATGACGACAGGCGCCGACAAGAACTATCCCCTGGATTATTCGCATCTCAGCATCCAGGGTTATGCGGTAGGCGCCAAAGGTCTGCCCAAGGGCGTCGAAGCAGGCTCCGATACGGCGATATTTCCCGCCGTCAACACGGAAACGGAATATGGCTGGAAACAGAAAGTAAAGATGCGCCTGCCCATATTTACCGGAGCGCTTGGTTCTACCGAGATTGCCCGCAAAAACTGGGAGCACTTTGCCATTGGCGCCGCCATTTCCGGCGTCACTCTGGTGTGCGGCGAAAATGTCTGCGGCATTGACCCCGCACTTGAAATGAGCAAAGGTAAAATTAAAAATTCTCCCGATATGGACCGCCGGATTGAAACCTATAAGCGTTATCAAGAGGGCTACGGCGAAATCCTGGTACAGATGAATGTTGAGGACACGAGATTCGGTGTGGCCGAATATGTGCTCAACAAGCACAAGCTTGATACCATCGAGTTGAAATGGGGACAGGGCGCTAAAAATATCGGCGGCGAAATCAAGGTCAACTCCTTGGAAAGGGCGCAGGAACTGAAAAAAAGGGGCTACGTGGTTTTACCCGATCCGACCCTCCCGGAAGTTAAAGCTGCCTTCAAGGAAGGCGCCATCAGGGAATTCGAGCGCCACTCCCGCGTGGGTTTCGTAACCGAGGAAGGTTTCCTCCGGGAAGTGGAACGGCTGCGCAAGGTCGGATTCAAGAGGATAACCCTGAAGACAGGCGCATACTCTGCCGTAGAATTGGCAATGGCCCTGCGTTACGGGGCGCAAGCAAAGATCGACCTTCTTACCGTGGACGGACCGCCAGGGGGAACGGGCATGAGCCCCTGGCCGATGATGAACGAATGGGGCATCCCCTCCTTCTATCTCCATTGCCTTACATATCGGTTTTGCGAAGAGCTCAGGAAAAAGAAAATCAGGGTGCCCGATATCGCCGTTGCCGGCGGATTTTCCACCGAAGACGGCGTATTCAAGGCCCTTGCCCTGGGTTCTCCCCATGTGAAGGCGGTTTGTATGGGGAGGGCGCTGATGATCCCGGCAATGGTCGGTAAAAATATTGCAGAATGGATCGCAAACAAAGACCTGCCGAAAACCGTGTCCAGGTACGGCCAGTCGATTGAAGAAATCTTCGTCTGCTACGAGGAATTGAAAAAGAAATTCGGTAAAGAGATTGAAAAGATACCTGCCGGGGCCTTAGGATTGTATTCCTACAGCCAGAAATTCAAGACGGGTCTCCAGCAGTTGATGGCGGGCAGCAGGAATTTCAACCTCACCACGATCAGACGGAATGACATCATGACGCTGACCGAAGAGGCGGCAAAAGTCACCGGCATCCCCTATGTGATGGACGCCTACGCGAAGGAAGCAAAAAAGATCCTTTCGAAATAAACAAACCTCACAGGAGGGAACGGGAGATCCCGTTCCCTCCTGTCGTTATTTCTGATATCTTCTGACAATCTCTTCTGTTTGATATTTTTCCTGATATCTGACAAGGGCCTGCTTTTATTTACGGGAAGGATGCGAAGAACGGAAGTTCAAGGGCCTCATCCTGCACACGGTTTCCGGTGGTATGCCTGCAGCGGCGTCACATCCCAGGGCTCCTTCCGGAGGGCGTCAATCGCCTCCGCCAGTGCCCGGGCGCCGGAAATCGTCGTCGTATAGAGGACATTGTAGAGGAGAGCGCCCCTCCGGATGTGGTAGGCGTCCCGCGAGGAGCGCCGGCCCAGGCTCACATTGATGACCAGCTGGATGTCGCCGTTCTTGATGTGATCGACCACGTTGGGACGTCCTTCGCTGACCTTGAGGATCGTCTCGACCGGGACCCCGTGCTCCCGAAGCCTTGCTGCCGTGCCGCCCGTGGCGGCAATCCGGAACCCCATCCGGGCGAAAACTTCGGCCACGGGAACGATCCGCTCCTTGTAATGATCGTGAACACTGAGGAAGACCCTCCCCGAGAGCGGCATCTTGAAGCCGGCGGCCATCTGCGATTTCGCGAAGGCGAGGCCAAAGGAATGGTCGATCCCCATCACCTCGCCCGTCGATTTCATCTCGGGACCAAGCAGAATATCGACATTGGGGAATCGATTGAAAGGGAAAACCGCCTCCTTGACCGAGATGTGCTTCGGTCGGACGGGCTTCGTGAAGCCTAACTCCTGCAGGGTTTTCCCTAACATGACCTTCGTCGCCAGCTTCGCCAGCGGGACTCCGATCGCCTTGCTGACAAAGGGGATGGTCCGCGAAGCGCGTGGATTAACCTCCAGCACGTAGAGGTCGCCGTCCTTGATCGCGTACTGGATGTTCATGAGGCCCACGACGTGGAGTTCTTCGGCAATTTGCTTCGTCTGCCGTTCGATGGTCTCCAAAAGCTCCGGCGAAAAGGTGATTGTCGGCAGCACGCAGGCGCTGTCCCCGGAATGGATCCCCGCCTCCTCGATATGCTCCATGATCCCGGCGACGACCGTCGTCTTTCCGTCGCTGATCGCATCCACATCCACCTCGATCGCGTCCTCAAGGAACTTGTCGATCAGGATGGGGTGGCCGGGGGAGACCTCAAGCGCCCGGACCATGAACTGCCGGAGACTCTCCGTATCGTAAATGATCTCCATCGAACGCCCGCCGAGGACATAGGAAGGCCGGACCAGGACCGGGTAGCCGATCCGCTCGGCTACCCTGATCGCCTCATCGGCGTCCATCGCCGTGTCGTTGTCGGGCTGAAGGAGATTGAGACGGTTCACGATCTCCTGAAAACGCTTCCGGTCCTCGGCGCGGTCGATCGCGTCGGGGGAGGTCCCAAGAATCGGCGCCCCCGCCGCCTCCAGACCGCGGGCGAGGTTCAAGGGGGTCTGGCCGCCGAACTGGACGATGACGCCGTCAGGCTTCTCCGCCTTCAGGATGTGGAGAACGTCCTCTAAGGTCACCGGCTCGAAAAAGAGCTTGTCGGAGGTGTCATAGTCGGTGCTGACGGTCTCCGGGTTCGAGTTGACCATGATGCTCTCGCACCCCTCCTCCCGAAGGGCGAAAGAGGCATGGACGCAGCAGTAGTCGAACTCGATCCCCTGGCCGATCCGGTTGGGGCCCCCGCCGAGGATGACCACCTTTGGCTTCGTCGAGGGGCGGATCTCGTCCTCCGTTTCGTACGTCGAGTAGTAGTAAGGGGTATGGGCCTCGAACTCCGCCGCGCAGGTGTCGACAAGCTTATAGACGGGGACGATCCCGGCGGCATAGCGGCGATTGCGGATCTCCTCCTCGGAGAGGTTCCAGAGGCCGCCGAGATAGCAGTCGGAGAATCCCAGTCGCTTTGCCTCATAGAGCAACTCCGTCGAATACGGCGTCTTTTGGATCTCCTCCTCCGCCTCAACCAGCGACCGGATCTGGTTCAGGAACCAGGGATCGATTTGCGTCAACTGCTGGATTTCCTTTATCGTCATCCCGTGGTGAAAGGCCGCAGCGATGTAGAAGAGGCGGAGCGAATTGGGTTTCGTGAGCTTCTGCGCCAGGAATTCATCGGGGCGGGAGACGCCCTCCGGCAGATCGATCATCAGGCCGAAGCGCTTGATCTCCAGCGAACGGATCGCCTTTTGGAGCGCCTCCCGGAAGGTCCGGCCGATCGCCATCGTTTCGCCGACCGACTTCATCGAGGTGGTCAGGAAGTCCTCCGTCTCGGGGAATTTCTCGAAGGTCCAGCGGGGGATCTTCACAACGCAGTAGTCAATCGTCGGCTCGAAGGAGGCCATCGTCTCCCGGGTGATATCGTTCGGAATCTCGTCCAGCGTATATCCGATAGCGAGTTTTGCCGCGATCTTGGCAATCGGAAAGCCGGTCGCCTTGGAGGCGAGGGCGGAGGAACGGGAGACGCGGGGGTTCATCTCGATCACAATCATCTCGCCGGTGTCGGGGTGGATCGCAAACTGGACGTTGGAGCCGCCCGTCTCGACGCCGATCTCCCGCATGATGGCGATCGCCGCGTCCCGCATCCGCTGGTACTCCACGTCGGTAAGGGTCTGGGCCGGCGCGACGGTGATCGACTCGCCCGTGTGGACCCCCATTGGATCGAGGTTCTCGATGGAACAGATGATGACCACGTTGTCGGTCTTGTCGCGCATCACCTCAAGCTCGTACTCTTTCCAGCCAAGGACCGACTGTTCCAGCATGATCTCGTGGATCATGCTGGCGTCGAGGCCCCCCTTGGCGATTTCGGCGAGCTCCTCCCGGTTGTAGGCGACGCCGCTTCCCGTGCCCCCTAACGTGAAGGAGGGGCGGACGATGATCGGGAAGCCGATCTCGGAAGCGACGGCGAAAGCCTCCTCCAGCGACCGGGCAAAGCCGCTTTTGGGAACCTTGAGGCCGATCTTCTCCATCGCCGCCCGGAAGAGCTTCCGATCCTCCGCCTTGCGGATGACCGGAAGCGACGCCCCGATCATCTCGACGCCGTACTTCGTCAACACGCCGGCCTCGGCGACGGAGACCGCGGTGTTCAGCCCCGTCTGGCCCCCGAGCGTCGGCAGCAGGGCGTCCGGACGTTCCTTCGCGATGATCTTCTCCACCGCCTCCGGCGTGATCGGCTCCACGTAAGTCCGGTCCGCCGTTTCGGGGTCGGTCATGATCGTCGCGGGATTGGAGTTGACAAGGACCACCTCATAGCCCTCTTCCTTGAGGGCCTTGCACGCCTGGGTCCCGGAGTAGTCGAACTCGCACGCCTGACTGATGATGATCGGCCCGGAGCCGATGATCAGGATTTTATGGATGTCCGTCCGTTTGGGCATACTTTTCCCTTGCAGCCATCATTCCCACTCGATCGTGCTCGGCGGCTTCGAGCTGATGTCATAGACCACCCGGTTCACCCCGCGGACCTCGTTGATGATCCGGTTGGAGACGCGCCCCAACAGATCTTGGGGCAGCTTCGCCCAGTCCGCCGTCATCGCGTCCTCGCTCGTCACCGCCCGGATGGCGATGACGTGTTCGTAGGTCCGCTGATCCCCCATGATTCCGACGCTCTTGAGGGGAAGGAGAACCGCAAAAGACTGCCAGAGCTTCCGGTAGTAGTTTCCCGCCCGGATCTCCTCCATCAGGACCGCGTCGGCGTTCCGGAGGATGGCGAGCCGTTTTTCGGTCACCTCGCCGATGATCCGCACCGCGAGCCCCGGCCCCGGAAAGGGCTGACGCCAGATCACATCGGCGGACATCCCGAGCTCCTTTCCAAGGAGCCGGACCTCGTCCTTGAAGAGGTGCTTCAGCGGTTCGACGAGCTTCAGTTTCATCTTTTTGGGGAGCCCTCCCACGTTGTGGTGGGACTTGATCACGGCGCTGGGGCCGCCGAACGCCGACCGGGATTCGATGAGATCCGGATAGAGCGTCCCCTGGGCGAGGAATTCGGCGCCCTTGATCTTCTTGGCCTCCCGGTTGAAGACCTCGATGAAGGTCCTGCCGATGATCTTCCGCTTCCGCTCCGGATCCGTCACCCCCTTGAGGCCGTTGACAAACGCCTTCCGCACCCGCGGGAAACGAACGTCCATCCGGAAATTTTTCCTGAAGAGGGCCCGGACCTTCTCCGCCTCGCCCAATCGCAGGAGTCCGTTGTCCACGAAGACGCAGGTCAGCCGGCGGCCGATCGCCTGGTGGAGCAGGACGGCCGCAACGGAAGAGTCAACCCCCCCGGAAAGACCGAGGATCACCCTTTTATCGCCGACCGTCTCCCGGATCTCCGCAATGGCGTCGCGGACGAAGGATTTCATCGTCCAGCTCTTCGCGCAACGGCAGACGCCGAAGAGGAAGTTCTCCAGCATCTTTTTCCCCTCGGCCGTGTGGACCACCTCCGGGTGGAACTGGAGTCCGTAGAGCCGTCGCTTCGCATCCTCGGCCGCCGCCGCCTCGGTGTTCTCTGTCGAAGCGGTGATCCGGAAGCCTTTCGGCAGACGGCCGATCCGGTCGCCGTGGCTCATCCAGCAGCGCGTCTTCTTCTCGACGCCGGCGAGGACGCCGCCCCCCTCCTTCCGGACGTTCAACTCGGCGAAACCGTACTCCCGCTTGTCCGAACGGATCACCTCGCCTCCCAGGGCGTCAACCATGAACTGGAGGCCGTAACAGATCCCTAAGATCGGAATGCCGAGATCGAATATCCCCTTGGCCACCCGCGGCGCGTTTGCCTCGTAGATCGAGGAGGGGCCGCCGGAAAGGATGATTCCCTCGGGCCGGAGTTCCCGGATCTTCCCGAGTTCGATCCCCGGCGGCTCGATCTGGCAGTAGATCTGGTGTTCCCGGACGCGGCGGGCGATGAGTTGGTTGTACTGGGAACCAAAATCGATGATCAGGATCACGGTTTACCCCCCTTCCCTGACAAGGTGCATGAGCGGCATGTGGTTCCTCACCCGGGCATCCTCCCGTTGTCCATCAGATGGATGAATTCATCGAAGAGATAATCCGCGTCGTGGGGTCCCGGCGCCGCCTCAGGGTGATACTGGACGCTGAAGGCCGAGAGGGCTGGATAGCGGAGCCCCTCGGATGTGCGGTCGTTGAGGTTCTCATGGACCGTCTCCCGTTCCCCGGTCAGGGATTCGGGCAGAACCACGAACCCGTGGTTCTGGGACGTGATTTCGACCCGTCCGTTCCGGCAGTTCTTGACGGGCTGGTTGATCCCGTGGTGGCCAAATTTCAGCTTCGCCGTCCGGCCGCCAGCCGCCTGCCCCAAAATCTGGTGGCCAAGACAGATGCCGAAGATGGGGACCTTTCCCAGGATCGTCCGCACCGCATCCACGATGTAAGGCAGGACCGCGGGATCGCCGGGGCCATTGGACAACAAAACGCCGTCGGGCCGCAGGGCGAGGATCTCCTCCCCCGACGCCGTCGCCGGGAGGACCCGGACCTCACAGCCCCGTTTTGCCAAGTTGCGAAGGATGTTGTACTTGACGCCGCAGTCCAGGACGACGACGCGCCTCCGTACCCTGCGGTCAGCATGACCCCCTTCAGCCATTTCCCGGGGCGCCCCGTCCTTCCAGAGATAGGGCTGCCGGCAGGTGACCGTCTTCACAAGATCGCGACCGATGAGCCCCGGATAGGCCCGGACGCGCCGGAGGAGCTGGTCGATCTCCTCCGGCGCCGTGGAGAGAACGCCCCGCATCGCCCCGGTCATCCGGATCCGCCGGGTCAGCGCGCGGGTGTCGATCCCCTCGACCCCGAGCTTGCCGTGCCGCTCCAGGAACGCTTGGAGGCTCTCGCGGGAGCGCCAGTTGCTCGGATACCCCTCGTACTCCCGGACGATGAACCCCTCCAAATGGATTCCCGCCGACTCCATATCCTCCGGGTTGATTCCGGTGTTGCCGATGAGCGGGTAGGTCATCGCCACGATCTGCCCCTTGTAGGAGGGGTCGGTGAGGATCTCCTGGTAACCGGTCATCCCCGTGTTGAAACGACCTCGCCCAGGACCTCGCCCTTCCCGGCAAAGACATTCCCCCGGTAAACGCTTCCATCCTCCAGGACCAGCAGGGCCTTTTTCCGTCCCTTCCCGAACATCATCTCACCGCTCTTTCAGTAGCCATAAAGAAAAAGGGAGTTATCAGAAAGATCCCCTTTCGTAAAGGAAAATTCATGACAACTCCCTTCATGACAACTCCCTTGGGCACGATGCCGGGCAAAGGGGGACACGATGCCGCATCGTGCCCCTCTTTGCTTTACAGCATCGGCAGGTAGCGGTCGATTTCGTACTGGCTCACGTGGATGCGGAAACGGTCCCACTCCACCTTCTTGTTCTCGACGAACTTGTCGAAGATGTGATCCCCGAGGGTGTCGCGAACGAGTTTGCTCCCCTGCACGTTGATCATTGCCTCGTAGAGGCTCCCCGGCAGTGAGGTGATCCCCGCCGCCGCGCGCGCCTTCTCGTCCATCTCGAAGATGTCCTCTTCGATCGGTTCGGGCAGCGGATAGGCCTTCTCGACCCCCCTCATCCCGGCGGCCAGCATCACGGCAAAGGCCAGATACGGGTTGCAGGCCGGATCGGGCGAACGGTACTCCATCCGGGTCGCCTTCTCCTTGCCGGGCTTATACATCGGGACGCGGACCATCGCGGAGCGGTTCCTTCTCGCCCAGGAGACATAGACCGGGGCCTCGTAGCCGGGAACCAGCCGCTTGTAGGAGTTGATCCACTGGTTGCAGATCCCGGTGATCTCCGGCGCGTGGGTCATGATGCCGGCGATGTAGTGCTTGGCCATCTTCGAGAGGTTGTACTTGTCGCGGCCGTCGAAGAAGCAGTTCTTGGACCCCTTGAAGATCGATTGATGGACGTGCATGCCGCTCCCGTTCTGTCCGAATACCGGCTTCGGCATGAAGGTCGCATAGACCCCGTTCTGCCGGGCGATCTCCTTGACCGCGGTGCGGTAGGTCATCACCTTGTCGGCCATCCGGAGCGCCTCGTCGTAGCGCAGGTCGATCTCGTGCTGGCTCGGGGCGACTTCGTGGTGGCTGTACTCCACGCGGATCCCCATATCCTGGAGGGCGAAGATCGTCTGGCGGCGCAGGTCGGTCGCCCGGTCCACGGGGAGGCCGTCGAAGTAGCCGCCCATGTCCAGGAACTCGGGGGCCTTGTCGGAGGCGAAATAGAAGAACTCGAGCTCGGGGCCGACGTAGAAGGTGTACCCCTGGTCGTTGATCTTCTTGAGGGTCCTCTTCAGGACATAGCGGGGATCGCCCTCATAGGGGGTGCCGTCGGGATTCTGGATGTCACAGATCATCCGCGCCACCGGCCGGTCGGAGGGGCGCCAGGGAATCACCTGGAAGGTCGTGGGATCCGGCATGGCGATCATGTCGCTCTCCTCGATCCGGCAGAAACCCGCGATGGAGGAGCCGTCGAACCCCATTCCTTCTTCCAGCCCCTCTTCCAGCTCATTGGGGGTGATGCTGAAGATCTTCTGTACCCCGAGGACGTCGGTAAACCAGAACTGGATAAAACTGACATTTTGCTCTTTGACAACTTTCAACACATCCTTTTTCGTTTTCAATTCGTACATGGCCTGATCCTTTCTTGGTACAAAATTGTTCTTGATTGGGTGAAATATCCCTCTTTCCGAAATGGTAACAGCAACACTTGTGCCAAAAGCGCCCTACTCCAGCGGATCGTTTTCGGTCAGACGCCAGATCCCGCAGGGACAGGCCCCCGCGCAGAAACCGCAGCCGATGCAGCGGTCCGGATCGACGACATATTCGTAAGCGTCCCCTTCTTGCTCTTTCCGGGAGATCGCATTTTGTGGACAGAGGGTCTCGCAGAGGCCGCAGTCGCGACAGGCGCCGCAGGAGGCGCAACCGGCGGCGCAGGTCGCGGGATCGGTAAAAGCGGGCAGCCGCGGATCGTAGTACTCGAGTTTCACCCGTTCCGGATCGATGGCCGGGAGTTGGTCGTAGGTTTCCTTACGTCCCCGGAGCATATCATCGATCGCGCGGGCCGCCGCCCGACCCGCGCCGATCGCCTCGGTGAGCAGTCCCAGGCGGACGGCGTCGCCAATGGCAAACACCTTCGGATCGCTGCTCCGGTACTGCTCGTCAACGACGATGAATCCTCTCTCGGTTTTGATCTCCCCCGGGAGAAATCCGAGATCGGGCTGATCGCCGACCGCCATGATCACCGTATCCGCCGGAAGCACCTCGCCCTCCTTGAGCTCCACGGCCGTCTCTGTTATGACCTTCGTGAAGCGGGGCCAGAGAAACTTTGCCCCGGCGGCCTCCGCGTGTTTTCGTTCCACGCCAGAGGAGGCCGGCGGCTGGATGTCGATCAGCGTGACGGCTTCGGCGCCGAGCCGGAACGCCTCCGCGGCGGCGTCGCAACCGACGTTCCCCGCCCCGATGACGACGACACTCTTCCCCACCTTCGCCTGATCGAGCTTGCTTTCCCGGAGGAAATCGAGGGCGGCGACCGCCCGCTCATGACCGGGGAAGGGGATGATCCGCGCCTTCTGCGCCCCCACGGCGATCACGACGGCATCGAATTTCTCACGCAGTTTTTCGAACTCCTCTTCGGTCAGTGGGTGCTTCAGGGTTTTGTGGGGGATCTCCCCCTCTAAGCGCTTGAGCTCATGGTCCAGAACCTCGTCCGGAATTCGGTCCCTTGGGATCGTCGCCGTAATCTTCCCCCCGAGGCGTTTGCGAACGTCATGGATGACGGGTTCATGGCCCTGCATCCGGAGCTGCCAGGCGACCGACAATCCCGCCGCCCCGCCGCCGATGACGGCGATTTTCCGGCCGGTGGCCGACCCCGCCGCCGGGACGACCGCCTGGAGGCTGGCCCGGCCGAGGAGCGTCACATCGACCGCCGGAAGGTCGGCCTTTTGACGGGTGCAGCTCTGCATGCAGAGATTGGGACACAGGTAGCCGCAGACCGTGGCCGGGAAGGGGGTGTACGCGAGCGCCAGATCCACGGCCTCCTGCATCTTTCCGTTGCGGATCAGTTCCCACCGCTTCCGGACGGGGATCCCCGTCGGGCAATGGGCCTGACACGGGGGGAGGTATTTTTCGTTCTCCCACAGGGGGACAAAGCGGCGCATCTGACCGGTTGCAATCACCCCGATGGGGGTCCGATCCTGAACGGTCAGATCGCCGATCATCCCTCCCATCCCCAGTTCCCGGTCCCAGACCTCCGCACGGAAACGGCCGATGTTCCGGCCCGGCGCGCCGGCCTTTTCATGGGGTTTGCGGGCTACAAGGAGCTGCCAGACGCCGCGGTCTGCCGTCAAATCGGAAAGGAGAGCCGACAGGCCGATCGCCTCTAAATATTCCGTCATCTGCGCCGTCAGCCAACGCCACTCATCATCGTCGGGAACGGTCAACCGCGCGTCTTTCCCGCTGAATCCCTGGTGGGCTCCGCGGAAGAAGATTTTTCCCCCGACCATCCCGACGCAGGGGCGATAGCCGAGGACGTTTTCCACCCGTTGCGTTCCATGGCCGCAGATCACCGCGACGCCGCCGGCCATGAACTCGGCGAACGAATCGCCGACGCCCCCCAGAACCCAGAGCTCCGGGGGTTCGAAACGGGGGTTGTGCTTCGTCATCGTCATCCCGCGCGCCCCGATATCCCCCGCGACATAGATCTTCCCCTGGGCCATCGCATTGCCCACGCCGTTCGTGGCATTGCCGCGGATGGTGATTCGGGCGCCCGCATTGAGCCAGCCCACATCGTCGGAGGCGGGGCCGATTACATCGATCCGCGTGTTCGGGAAACCCATGGCGCCGACGCGCTGTCCCGACGTCCCCAGGATCCGGATGGAGATGGGATCATTTCCCGCCCGCCAGAGACGTCCGCCGAGGCCGTGCTGGCCCTGGGCGATGATCTCGATATTCCGGTGGCCGTCGGCAACGGCCTTCTGAATGCGCTCCTCAAGGACGCGCGAATCCACCCGGGCGCCCTTTTCGGACCCGGGGATGATGATGGTTGGTTTCGTGGACATGATTACTCCTTATAAAACGTATCGGATGCCGAGGCGTTCCGCCGCATCGCGATCGGAAATTCCGAGCGCATCGGACATGCCGATCGGCAGCGAAGTGGAACGACCGAGCGGCGCCACAATCTTCTTCAATTCCGTATCGAAACTGACGACGACATCGACGAGGCGTTCGGCCACCTTTTCCGGATCGAGCCGCCGGTAGAGGCGCGGATCCTGGGAGGTGATCCCTTTCGGACAGAGTCCGATGTTGCAGATGTTGCAGCGGTCCGTCTCCGAGCCGAGGCAACCGGCCGCCGACTGCATGATGTATTTGCCCGCCTGGACGCCGCTCGCCCCAAGCATGATCAAGGCAGCCGCGTTCGCCGCAAGGTTTCCGTTCTTCCCTACGCCGCCTCCGGCGAAGATCGGGATCTCGTTCTGTTTGCCGAGTTTTACCAGGTCGAGATAGGCGTCCCGGACGATCCCCGCGATGGGATGCCCCATGTGATTCATCGAGACGTTGTAGGCCGCCCCGGTGCCGCCGTCCTCGCCGTCCATCACCAGCGCCGCCGCATAGGGGTTCCGGGTCAGGTTGTTCAGGACCGCGAGCGCCGTGGAGGTCGCGGAGATCTTCGGATAGACCGGCACCCGGAAGCCCCAGGCCATCGACATGGACTGGATCATCTTCGCGACCGCCTCCTCGATGGAGTATTTCGTCTGGTGGGTGGGCGGGCTGGGAAGGTTCACCCCCGTCGGCACGCCCCGGATCGCCGCGATCAGCTTATTCACCTTGTACCACATCAGCAGGCCGCCGTCGCCGGGCTTCGCCCCCTGGCCGTACTTGATCTCGATCGCGCAGGGGTCCTCCTTCATCTCGGGCAGGGCGTGGATAATCTCATCCCATCCGAAGTAGCCGCTCGCAATCTGGAGGATAATGTACTTGAGAAACCGCGACCGGAGGAGCCGGGGCGGGCAGCCGCCTTCGCCGGTGCAGAATCGGACCGGCATCCCCAACTCCTCGTTGAGATAGGCCACCCCCATCTGGAGCCCCTCCCACATGGTCGGGGAGAGCGCCCCGAAGGACATGCTTCCCAGGATAAGCGGGTAGATCTCACGAACCGGCGGCAGCCATCCGCCTTCGCGGGTGACCCGGAGCGCCTCCTCCGGCGGGAGGATCCGTCCCAACAGCGTTCGGAGCTCGAATTCGTGGCGTCCGGCGTCCAGGGCGGGGTCGGTCAGCATCGAAATGCGGACGAACTTGATGCTGTCGAGAAAGCTTTCCCGCGCGTTCCGGCGTCCGCCGCGTCGCCTCGGGATCCCCCCCTGATTGATGTGAAAGCGGAGCTTGTCGGGTTCGTCGTTGTGGATCGGCATGATCGCGTGGTTGGGGCAAACCATGTCGCACATCCCGCAGCCGATGCAGGCATGGGCGACATCCGTCCGCTGGCGGACGCCGTGGTAAACGCCAAAGACGTTTCCCGGTTTTTCGGTAAGCCCCAGGGCGATCTGGAGGACCCTTTTCCGATGCACCCCCAACTCGATCGCTTGCACGGGGCAGACCGCCGTGCAACGGCCGCAGAGGGTGCACTTCTCCTTGCTCCAGAGAACCTGCCAGGGCAGATCCTTTGTACTTAGTGTAGACGGCTTAAGCTGTCCATCTGGTTCCATCGCCCAACCTCCTGACGTTCCGGTCCGACAAAGACCGTATCATATTTCATCGGTTGAAAATCCCGGCTCTTGTCGCGAGCGGGGATCGCGGCGTCCAGCCCGCACATCTCCGAGGAGAAGGCGAACATGCCGGGATTGCCTCCCACCACGCCGGGACGGAGTTTTTTGCTGTCCTGCAACATGAAGAGGGTCTTGTCGGGCAGGCAGCCCATGACGCAGTTCGGCCCGTCGATGATCAGCGGCCGGCAACTCTGCTTCAGCATCCGGAGCCACGGGCCGTTCGGGTGGTTCGCCAGCTCGCCGTCCTTGAGCGGCGTGAGGATGTGCTTGTAGGTCTCGAGATCGAGGTTCAGGCGCCGGTACGTATAGTGGAGAATATGGGTGAATACCTCGGAGTCGGATGCATAGCCAACATAGCCGGGTTCCCCGCGCGACATCAGAAACTCCCGGATCGGCACGAAGGCGGTGTTCTCGCCGTTGGTCATCGTGGCCATCCCCTGGATGAAAAAGGGGTGGCAGGCGTAGATATTGATCGCGTAATTGGTGTTCTGCCGGCCCTGGGCGAGGATCGTCCGCGCCTGGAGCTCCTTGCGGTTCAGGCCGAGGTAATCCGCCACGGTCATCGGGTCGCCGACCTCCTTGATCATGATCACGTCCGGCCAGAAGCTGAAGACCATCATGGAACCGTCCCTCTCCCCCATCTCGCGGAGCTGGAGACGGCACATCATCAGGCGGCGCTGGACCTCCTCCTCGGGCAGGTTCTCCCAGTCCGGGGGGTATTCATAGACGCGGATCAGGTAGTTGTCCCGCCTTGGGGTCCCCGCGGGGGGGCGCTTCGCCGGCCGGAAAGAGAGCTTGTATTTCGTCATGAAATCCATGTCCATCATGTACCGGTCGAGGGCCTTGATCCCCGTGTTGGAGAAGATCCCGGAGAGGATCGGTCCACCCCGGAACTGCTCAAAATCCCCGCCAAGGTCGGTCAGGAAGAGCCCCACGCCCGATCCGTCATGACCCTCCTTCATGACATCGAGGGCGCGGATCGCGACCATCGGCGAAAGAGGCTCATTGCTCGTAATGGAAAACAATCTGCACATAAGCAACCATCCTTTCTATCCATCAAAATCCGATCGATTTTTTCGGAATCCTCGGCTCTTTGCCTGGACGGCGTCCAGGAACTAAAAAAGTCCAGAAATTTTATTAAAGCAAATACCGCGCCATACTCCGAAAACGGCAAGGATCATGGCCGTTAAAATGCGTTGTGATTCCGGGAGGACTTTTCTGCCATCCCTTGCGACGAGGGAGAAGAGCGGCGATTACGACACAAAATTGTCTTATGGTCAAATAAAAGGACAAAAATGTAATATCTTTTTTTATTCTTCCTTCATGCCGGTGCGCGGGGCATCCGCCGTTTTCGTGCGGTAGGGCCGGGGATCAATCCCCATCTTCCGGATCCGGTACTGGATGATCCGCTTCGTCGTCCCCAGGAGCTTCGCCGCCCGGGTCTGGTTCCCCTTTGTCTCCCGGAGGGCATTCGTGATGAGCTCCCGCTCCTGCGCCTCGACGACGGCGTTCAGCCTTCCCTGTTCCTTCCGCTCCACGCCTTTCACTCGGAGCGGCAGGGAGGGGGGCAGATGGACCGGCTCGATCGTCTCCCCCGGCGCCAGCAAAATCGCCCGTTCGATGCAGTTCTCCAATTCCCGGACGTTACCCGGCCAATGGTAGGCAAGCAGGATGTCCGACACGGAAGGCGAGATCTTTTTGAGCGGCTTCCCCATCTCCCGGGTGTATTTCAGCACAAAGTGGTCGGCGAGGAGGAGGATGTCGCTCCCCCGCTCGCGCAGCGGCGGCAGGTAGAGCGGAAAGACGTTCAGACGGTAAAAAAGGTCGGCCCGGAACCGTCCCGAGGCGAGATCCTGCTCGAGGTTGCGATTCGTCGCGGCGATGATCCGGACATCGACGCGGACTACGCGAGAGGAACCGAGGGGCTGGAACTGCTTTTCCTGGAGCACCCGGAGCAACTTGGACTGGGCCGCCGCGGAGAGTTCCCCGACCTCGTCCAGAAAAATCGTCCCCCCGTGCGCCTCTTCGAAACGTCCGCGCCGCTGGTGGATGGCGCCGGTGAAGGCCCCCCGTTCGTGGCCGAAGAGCTCGCTTTCGATGAGCGTGTCGGGAATGGCCGCGCAGTTGACCTGGACAAGCGGCCCCTTGAGGCGGGGGCTGTTCCGGTGGATCGCGCGGGCGACGAGTTCCTTGCCGGTCCCCGTCTCCCCGTTGATCAGGACCGTCGTATTGGAATCGGCCACCTGGGCAACCATGCCAAAGAGGTTCTGCATCACCCCGGAATGGCCGATGATCTCCGGCGACGGCGTCCGGGAACGGCCAAGGAGATGGCGGAGGCGCCGGTTTTCCTCTTCGACGGCGCGGTTGTGGACCGCCTTGGCGAGCAGTTCGGCAACCGAGGAGAGCATCGCGAGCTCCCGGTCCAGGTTCTCCACCTGCCGGGCGACCTTGTCCGCCGAGAGCACCCCGACAACGCGGGCGTCGTAGATGATCGGCACGCAGAGAAAGGACAGTTCCGCACGGTTCAGAAAACGGCGGGCGCCGGTCCGGTCGAGAAAATGGACCTCCTTCCCAAGGTTCGCGCAGGCCATCGGCCGGCCTGTCTGTGCGACCTTGCCGGTGATTCCTTCACCCGGCTGGTAGGTCACATCCAGTCCCTGGATATCAACGCCGTGCGCGACATCCAGCCAGGCCTCGCCCGTTTCGCGATCGAGAAGGGAGATCATCCCCCGCTGCATCCCCAGCCGGTCGCCCATCTCCTGCAGGGCAAGCTCGATCTGGTCCCGCAGTTCACCCGGCTGCGCCAGAATCTTTGCGACGGCGTGCAACGCGGCTAATTCTTCGAAGTTATGGATGCTGATCTCTTCTCCTCCCGGCGCGCCAACCTGCGACGGCCGCCAAATCGATGAAGTCATGGCGGAACCCTTTTTCCCGCAATGAATGCCCCTTCCGGGACATTCGACCCTTCCGACGCGTTCCGTCGTCCTCGGGCGGCGCCGGTCAGACCCTTGCGGGAATATCAAATGGTTGCATTGTCGCGGAACACCGGTGAATGAGATTACCACTGTTCCAATGAAAAATGCAATCTTTGCTTTGAACTGACGGGACGGACCGGTTTTGGGGTTTTTCGGGGTCGAACTTTATGATTTGAGAAAGCATTATATTCCCACAGGATGGCCATTGTTTCGCCTACCTTTCAAAAAACGCTATCATGTTGATATGTGATTGATTATTTATTGAAGTCAACGAGGAAGGTCGACGCGTGTTTGTAGCAGATTACAACCCGAACTGCTTAACCAAAAAGACATGTGCTGGTTATCGCTGTCACCTACGAGTCAATGGTTTTCGATTTGGGATTGAACTGAGGATTACCATTTAAAGTCATGCATTTTCAAGTATCCAGAAATTTGTATTAGTTGTCAATGGAATTATGGCAATGCGAACTGCTATCATGTACTGATTGCTGCTTGAAATCAAGCATTTTCATCAAAGTTGACGATTTGTGTAGTACAGGAAGCTACAAATACCCCCGATCATTCCCTCAATAATGCCACATTTCATCCGGGATTCAGCAATATACCCGGACAACCAAAATTGCAACGTTGTATTTGAATGGTGAATATGAAGAAGGGGCACCGGTCATCGCAGCTCGGCACGCATCTCTACGGTCACGTGCCCCCCCCCCTCCAACAGTCATACCCTACATCGAAGCAGCCTGTGGGTTTGAACCCCCATTATGACCCTGACCGTTCATATGGTTTTCACAAGAAGGCTTTGATAAGCAGGGTGAGGCTCCGCCATACTTTTAAATCATCGATACTCAGGAGTTCGCGGCGGCTAACCCGAATTCATAAACAGGTGTTTCGATCACCTTGACCGGCTTTCTTTGTTCCCAGATGATCTTCTGAATATTTTCAACCGTCTCCGGGGAAAAATACTGTTCCCCCGTCTCCAGACACACCCGAGCCGGCACATGCTCTACGATGTAGAATTTCCCATCCATTTCCAGTGTATACGTCACGTGCTGCTCGCTGTATGTTTCCCTGATTGCGCTTCCCATCGTTACTTCCTCCTGATCTTATAGTCGATCAACAGGTCTTTATCAGGTTCATAAACCGTTATGATTTTAATCATGGAATCAATTTCCCTAATAAATTTATTCGTATCAGCAATCGGTTAATTTGTCAAACTTGCATCAAATTCTATGATCTTCCCGTATAACAACCCTGCTTCCCCCATGGATGCTTGTACCCCAGTTCTTGGGGGCCTTAATCGATTTCAGTCGATCGAGTTCACCGATATTCTTGAGCCTCTGATAGATGAGCTGCCAGGCGCAGGGCCGATCGGCTCTCACCTCGCACCGGTCCTCCCGCGAGCCGCTGCACGGGCCGTTCAGCATGTGCTTCGCACACCGGGTGACGGGGCAGATGCCGCCGTACTCATGGAGAACGCATTTACCGCAGGCGATACATTTTTCCGTCCAGGTGGCCCGCTCTTCGAGGATACCAATGAACACCGTATCGAGTCCTGCATATACCGGTTTGTCATACCGTTCGGCAATCGCCTGGACCCCGGCGCCACAGCCCAGCGAAAGGACGACATCGTTTCTTTTGATCGTATCTGCCGCCTTTTCTATAAAAACGTTATCACACTGCCGTTCAATCGTCAGCTCTTCAACCTCGAACGCGAGGTTCTTCAGCCTCGAGGCGATGCGCAGCGCCGATGCATTGATGCTGACTTCGCGCTCCCCTCCGGCCAGGCAGACCGTGACGCATGTGCCGCAACCCAGCACGAGGATCTTCTTTTGGCCTTTCAGTATATCGATGAGTTCGGGGATGCTTTTCCTTTGTGCTACTATCATATCCTAATCTCCGCATTTTTTGATGGGTTCATGCTCTTTAACGGGCTTGGCCCGAGGTTTTTCAGGGTGGCCAGCATCTCATTGATGTAATCGACAAGCGGTCTGGCCTGTGCCGCCGATATGTTGATCATGCGGATGCGCTCCTCCTCCAGCCCGCTCTCGGAAAGGAATTTCCGCGTATAGCCGACCCTGCCCCTGGCCAGAAGATTGCCCTCCGTAAAATGGCAGCCGCCTTCCAGGCATCCCGCGACGAGAATTCCATCGGCGCCCTTTTCGAAGGCCTTCATAAAAAACTCCACTTCCAGCCTTCCCGTACAGGGTGTTCGGATGATGCGCACATTCGGGGGATATTGCAGTCTCATGGAACCTGCCAGATCTGCGGCGGAATAGGAGCAGTACTGGCAGCAGAATGCAATAAGCAGTGGTTCAGAATTCTCGTTACTCATAGAATGCCTCTGTCTTCATTACAGTCGACAGTCAAATGGTGCTCCAACAGATTTTCCAGCATCGCATTGAACTGCATAGACTCAAAATGGTTGAGCTGAATCGCACAGGCGGGACATTCGGAAGCGCAAATGCCGCAGCCCATGCATTTCGCCGCCGTAATCTCCCCCTTGTTGTCAACGTTCGCAAAGGGTGCGCCGTAGGGGCAAACATGAACACAAGTCATGCAGGAGATACACTTGTCCTGATTAACCTCCGCGACTTGGGCGCCGACATCCAGATGCGTTTTGGAGAGGACGGTCGCCGCCCGCGAAGCGGCCGCACGGGCCTGGGAAATATTTTCATCGATCATCTTCGGCGAATGGGCCAAACCACAGAGATAGATGCCTTCGGTGGCGAAATCCACAGGGCGCAGCTTAACATGCGCTTCCAGGAAGAACCCGTCGGCATTAAGCTGCAATTTGAGCATGTCCGATAGTTGTCTGTTACCGGCCGGCGCACTGATTCCGGTGCTCAGGATGACATGATCGGCTTCAATTTCCACCCTGTCGTTGACATCGGGGCTGTCAACCTGAACCAGAAGCCCGTTGTCCCGTGAGACCACCGGCGGCTTCCCTTCATCATACCGGACAAAGACGATTCCGGCGTCGCGGGCCATCCGGTAATACTTCTCTCTGAAACCATAGGTCCTGATATCGCGGTAAAGGATATAAATATTGGCATCCGGATTTTTCTTCTTGATGCTCAGGGCATTCTTAACCGCCATGGAACAGCAGATGCGGCTGCAATAGGGATGTTTATCATTGCGGGAACCGACACATTGGATCATGATGATATTTTTGCCATGACCTTTAAACTTGTCCGCGTGGAGGAGCTGTTCCAGTTCTATTTGGGTGAGGATATTTTCAGACTCCCCGTAAAGGAATTCTCCGGTTTTCGCCGGTTCCGCTCCTGTCGCCACAATAATGGCGCCACAGGATATTTCAGTCCTTGCGATATCGCCCTGACCGTTGCCCTTTCCTTTTTCCGCTATCGTCACTAAAAATTTACCGATATGTCCGTTAACTTTAGTCACTTCACTATGGAGATAAACTTTGATGTTTCGGTGATTTTGCGTCTGGTATAAAATATTTGCCGTAAAGAAATATGGATCATCGTTTTCCAGTACAGAATGGATGTTTAAGATCTGACCGCCCAAGGTTCCTGATTTTTCGATGAGAGATACTTTGAATCCCTGATTCGCCAGAGAAAGGGCTGCGGTCATGCCGCTCAATCCTCCCCCAATGACCAGACCGTCCTGGTTGATGGCCAGGGATTCTCCGACAAGCGGCTTCAGGAACCTTGCGCGTGCGATGGACATTCTCACGAGTTCAATGGCCTTCAAGGTGGCGACATCCGGTTCGGATGAATGCACCCAGGAACATTGATCCCTGATGTTGGCCAGTTCGAAAAGGTAGGGATTTAATCCGGCCTCACGCAAGGTTTCGCGGAAAAGGGGTTCATGGGTCCGGGGCGTGCAGGACGCGACCACCACCCGGTTAAGCTGGAATTCTTCGATCCGCTTCTTGATTTCGGAAAGGCTCGCGTCCGAACAGGTGTACATGGTATGTGAGGCAACAACCACATGGGGGTCCTTGGAAATGGCCTCGGTCACCTTTTCCACATCCACCGTGGCCGCGATATTGATCCCGCAATGACAGACAAACACGCCGATCCTCGGTTCGTCGTCGCCGACATCATGCTCGGGTGGATAGGTCTTTTTCGTGATGAGGGTATTGCGCGCCGAAGCCAAAAGCTCCATGGCCATGGAGGCGGCAGCGCTGGCCTGGGTTACGGTCTCCGGGATGTCCTTGGGTTCCTGGAAGGCGCCGGCCACGAAAACGCCGGGGCTGGATGTCTCCAGGGGAAGAAACCGGCTCGTTTTGCAGAAACCGAACTCGTTGAGTTCGATGCCCAACTGCGCCATGCTCGCCGAAACGTTAGGCTTGGGATCCAGGCCGACGGCCAGGACGACCAGGTCAAAATCGCGCTCCACCTGTTTGAAGTTCCCGTCCACATAGCGAAGCCTGATGTCCATTGATCCCGGAACCTGGATGGCCCTGGAGGGAATACTCTTGATATATTCTATATTTTCCTTGCTTCTGGCGCGTTCGTAATACTGGTCGAAGTCTTTCCCAAAAGCCCTGATATCCATATAAAAGATAGTCGCTTGGAGACCGGCGCTATGTTCACTGGCGACCAGCGCCTGTTTTGTCGTGGCCATGCAGCAGATGGAAGAACAATATTCATTCCCGCATTTGGCGTCGCGGGAACCGACGCACTGTATCCATGCGATTCTTTTGGCTTCCTTTCCGTCATCCCGGCGGACGACGTGTCCGGCAAAAGGACCGGCGGCCGACAGCATCCGCTCGAACTGCACGCTGGTCAAAACGTTCCGGTACCGGTTGAAACCGTATTCCCCTTTGCGTTTGGCGTCGAATTCTTCAAAGCCCGGTGTCAGGATGACGGAGCCGACATTTAGCGTGATGGTTTCTTCCGCCATGGCATGGTCGACGGCTTTCTTGTCGCAGGCGGAAACGCACGCCATGCATTCGGAACAGAGGGCGCAGTTCAGGCAGCGCTCGGCCTCCGCCACGGCTTCCTCCACGGAAAATCCGGCTTCGATCTCCCGGAAATCAGCCGTCCGCTCGCATGCCGGAAGCATTGCCGCATCGGCCCGCTTTTTCTTTTCGACGTCGTCCGTGGAAGGCAGGAGCTCGTCTGCCAAGGGTTTCAAGGTATCTGAAAAACGGGCCGCCCGGAGGTCCTTTCCGTTCAGGTAGCGTTCGATCGATTCGGCGGCCCGCTTCCCCGCTGCCACGGCCTGGATGACACTCCCCGGTCCGGTCGCGTTTTCGCCGCCGGCAAAGATTCCCTGGACCGATGTTTCCAGCGTCACGGGATCGGCCACGAAGCAGCCCCGCTCGGTCCCCACACCGCAGTGCTTGAGCAGATCGGGGCTGACCGCTTGGCCGATCGCCACGATGATCTGATCGGCGTTGATGGTTTTCAAATTCTCTTGATTGTAGAGGGGGCTGAAGCGGCCATTTTCATCGAAGACGCGGGTGCATTGCCGAAGCTCGATGGCGGTGACGGAGCCGTCGCCGATGATGCGGTTCGGCCCACAGCCGTTGTTGATCGTAATGCCCTCGGCGAGCGTGGCCTCGATCTCCTCCTTATAAGCGGGCATCTCGTCGCGCTTCTCCAGGGCCACCATCTCGACCTGCTTTGCCCCGAGCCTGAGCGTCGTCCGCGCCACATCCACGGCCACGTTGCCGCCCCCGATGACCAGGACATGCCTGCCGACGCAGGGCTTATCATCCTTGCTTCCGGCCTGTCTCAGGAATTCCACGCCGAAATCGACGCCGGACTTCTCTTCGCCGGGAACCCCCAGTTTCCTGCTCACGTGCGCGCCGGCGCTGATGAAGACGGCTGCGTTTTCCTTCTGCAACTCCTCGATCGTTTTATCCTTGCCGATGCGGCAGTTCAAGACGATGGTGACGCCTTTTCGCCGGATGAGTTGCACCTCGTACGCGAGAATGTCCTTGGGGAGGCGGTAGGGCGGGATCCCCCAGAGGAGCATGCCGCCTGCGCTGCTGGAGGCTTCATAGACGGTCACGGCAAACCCGCTGTTCGCCAGATCCCCGGCCGCCGTGAGTCCCGCCGGTCCCGCACCGATAATGGCAATTTTCGGGGCATCCGCCGGGGGGGATTTCTCCTCCGGCAAGGCCAGTTCGCCCGCTTTCACCATCCTGATTTCCTGGTCCACGGCGAACCGCTTGAGCTGCCGTATGGCGAGCGGCGCATCCACGTTGGAACGGGTGCAGGCGCTCTCGCAGGGGGCGGGACAAACCCGGCCGCAGATCGCAGCGAGGGGATTTCTCTCCCGGATCAGGTCCGCCGCCTTGACGTACTCCTTCTTCTTGATCAACTGGATATACCCCTGGACGTTGATGTTGGCCGGACAATTCATCTTGCATGGGGAATGGCCTAACTTGAGGATCCTGGGCTTGTTGGGTATCGCCTGTGGGGAATATTTCTGGATGACTTTCCTTTTCCCCAGATCGCGGTTGTAGCTGTCGTCGATTTCGACCGGGCAGGCTTTGGTGCAGTCCCCGCAATCGTTGCAGATCTTTTCGTCGATGTAGCGGGGAGACCTTTTTACATAGGCCTTGAAATTACCCGGCGTGCCTTCCAGCTTCTCGAGTTTGGAGAGCGTGAGGATTTCTATATTGAGATTGCGGGCGCACTCGACCAGCTTGGGGGAGACGATACAGGTCGCGCAATCGCCGGTCGGAAAGGTTTTATCCAGATGGGCCATCATCCCGCCGATGGCGGCCGAATTCTCGACCAGATAGACCTTGAACCCGGAATTGGCCAGATCGAGGGAAGCCTGGACGCCGGCTATGCCCCCTCCCTGCACCAGTACGGCGCCAATTTTTTTCTTCTTACTCTTTTCCATGATTCACGACCTTACCGATGACCGAACATGATTCATCGCCTCTTTGGGCGAAACGATCAGCTTGTTGAGTCCAAGCGCATCCTCCGATATGCCCAGACACGATCCCATGAGCTGCGAAATGTAAATGATCGGCATGTCGTAACGTCTGCCGGCGGCCTTGAAGATATCGTCCTGCCGCATATCCAGGTTGATCTGGCACATGGGACACGCCACGGCCATGCATTCGGCTCCGGAATCTTTGGCCATGGCAATGATCGATTCGGAAAGTTTGACGACGAGATCCGACCGGGTCAGCGTGAGCGAGCCGCCGCAACATTCAACCTTGTGCGGCCAGTCCAGCCCTACGCCGCCCATGGCGTTGATGAGCCTGTCCATGTAAACGGGATTCTCCGGGTCATCGAACCCCGCGACCTCCGGAGGGCGCACCATGAGGCATCCGTAGTACGAAGCCACCTTCAACCCCCCGAGGGAGTGGGTCAGCGCTTTTTTGAAGGCGTCCAGCCCGATATCCTCGATCAGGATTTCCACGAAATGCCGCACCTTGACGGCGCCGTCATAATCCCTCCCCAGGGCGGCTGAAACGATCTCCCGTTTTTTCGGATTCGTGGATATTTCATGGTTGGCGATCTTCATTCGGCTGTAGCAGGAGGCGCAACTGACCACCATGTCGAGCCCCATATCCTTCACCTTCAAAAGATTGACGGCGGCAAGCGACAGGGAGAGATCGTGATCGACCTGGTGGGCCATGGTGGTGCCACAGCATGACCAGGCCTCGGGTTCCGTAAACTCGATCCCCAGCGCGCGGGCCACGGCCATCGTGGACAGGTACAGGTCGCGGGCCGTCGATTCCGCCGAACACCCCGGGAAATAGGCGTATTTCATGTTGACTTTTTCCTTGTTTTTTCTAAGTTGTTGAATATCCGCTTCACCATTTTCTTATCGGCGCCGTGGGGGGGCAAGAGGGCGATCTTTCCTTTTTTCAGGATCATGGGGAGTTTATCCAGATCCTTTGCGTAAGAGGCCGTGCCGGCTTTATACAGGACCATGGCCCCCAGGTCGTAGGTCCGTCCGAAGGTCTTGATGGTCCCCAAAAGCAGCTTGTTCATCAGGGGCATGTTCCCCTGCGGCTTCGCGGCGCCCCTCGCGCGCAGGGCATCCATGACTTCGGCCATGTTGATTTCCATGGGGCAGCGGCTGAAACAGGTGGCGCAGGAGGAGCAGACCCAGATGATTTCACTGTCCAGCAGTTCCTCCCCGGCTCCCAGTTGCAGCTTTTTGATGATTTCCGAAGGGGACGACGATGTAAAGCCCGACACGGGACATCCATTCGTGCACTTTTTACATTGAAGACAGGCATTGACGTCGATTCCCGATAGGGCTTTAACCTGATCGATGATTCCTTGGCCGGCGGCTTCTCTTTTAATTTTTATTGGCATATTGATATCTACTCTTCCGGGTAGTTGGAATAATCCGGGCTTCAGGATGGCTGAGGCCCTTGTCTATCAGCCGACGACGGCGCCGGCTTCGTATAACGCCTCTTCTTCCAGAAATTCTTCATCGAGCAAGTCATCTTCGAGCTCTTCGGCAACTTTCCCGGCAACGAACGGCACGACCTTGCGGTAGACCTGCCGCGGGTCTCGCCTCTCGCCGTTCACGTTCAGGAGGTCTTCGATTTGGATATGGAAGAGCCGCTCATTCTCTTCCAGATAGGGGAGGATGAGCTCCCAGTCTTTTTTTGTGAGCGGGGCAATCATCCCGCCGTTGAGCTGCTGGTCCACCAGGGTCTTGCCGGGGTCGCGGACATAGATGGCCCCTCCCGACGCCAGGGAAAAGATGTTGCTGCCCGGGTAGGGCTCATTCATCAGGATAAGGCCGCCGTCGTCGCCGAATCTCACGCCGTTCAGGACGACGAAACCACCGCCGTTGTGGGGATCGCCCGCCATGAAGGACTCGCCCAGAAAGTCGAGGCAGGCGCCGTTGATGACCACCCGGGGCTTCCCGACGGAGTTGATCAACGGCCGCCCCGCGGCGTTCCCCATGACATAGATCTCCCCGCCCTTGGCGCCGTAGAGGAAGGTCTGGCCGACGTCGCCGTAGATGACCAGTTTCCCTTGCTTGGTGATCTGCCCCACCTGGTCCTGGGCATTACCGTGGACCGCAATCGTCATCCCATCGATTCCGGAAGCCAGATAGTCGCCCGAACTGCCGTAAACGTCGATGGTCACATCATCGGTCTCGGGCCCGAGGCCGTTGCCGATGTAGCGCTGGCCGATGCAGCCGAAGGAGATGAAACGCCGCCATCCCTTCATGTAGGCGTCCATCAGGAGGGAGGCATCGCTTTGCTCCCCTTCCGGGGGGAAGCCGAAAGCGTCGATCGCCAAAGTCGTTTCATTCTGCATCGGGGTGCGCAGGGCGTTGCGGGTGGCAAAGTCAATCAGTCGGTACTCGTTGCCCGGAGCATCCTGGCTCCGGTCAAGGCGCGGTAATCCTTTTAAAAGCCTGGAGAGCTCGCCTCTCAGGATATGGAGGAGATGGCTTCGCTTCTTCGCTCCCGTCGGGTAGCGGAGATCGTTGAGCATGGTCAATGCTTTGATCGCTATCCCGATCGTGTTCGTATTCTTGGCGTTATCGGTCATCAGTCGGCAGATGGCGCGTATATCGTCATAACCCCAAGCGGATATATGGTCGCGAAGATACCGGTACAGCGCCGCGGCGTCGCTTTCTACAAATCCCCTGATCTTTTGTTCGATATCACGCCCGACTTCATACTGCAGATAGGTTTCCGATGCAAAATCATATGGCTCAGCGCCCTTCGGCAGCGAAACCGGTTTGCCGAATTTGTCAGTGCACGTCATCCGCAACCGGCCGGATTCCCGCGTGAGGTTGAAAATAAAAGCGCCTCCGTCGGTATGGCTTCCTCCGCGGGCGTTCCAGTAGCGGTCGGCCACGGGACATATGCGAAGGTCATCTTTGGAGAGACTGAGCAGCGTTGCATCGATGGCTTGCTTCTCCGAGGCAATGAGCCCGACCTGCACCTCTCCGTCGCAGAAGGCGAAAACCTGGGGACGCAACATGGCCGTATCCGTTATGCCCAGAAGCTGGAATTGTTTCTGGGCCACATTGTTCCGGGCGATAATAAAAAACCAGGGCCCATCCGGGGAGCCATGGATATGGGTGGCCTGTATGGCCCGGTAGAGTTTCTTCTTCGCTTCCGGAAGGCGATCAAAGTCCAACTCGGAGGTTGGCGCCAGGGCTTCGATGATATGTTCCAGGGAATAATGGTATGTCCGACTTAATAGATCGAATAGCAGAACGGAGACCTCGGTGTCCGTAAGAAATTGCGGCCAAATGTGGCGTTGCAGGAGATGTTCGCATACAGAATGATAATTGGCGAAATCCCCGTTGTGAACAAGGGCGATGTTGATGCCCGTAAAGGGGTGGGCGCCGGCGGGATGCCATACGCGCCCCTTGGTTGGGAAACGCTGGTGAGCGATCCAAACATGGGCGCAGAGGTCCTGGACTTTATAATAATCCACAATGGCTTCGGCGAATCCGACCACTTTAAGAATCATAATATTTCGGCCATGAGAGAGAACAAAGGCTCTCTTGTCACCCATGGCAGAGTAAAACATCTGGTTGAGCTTGAAGCTATTCTGATTGACATACTCGTCTTCCGCTTCCCGGCGGTCGAGCTCCCGAAGCTGATGGTCAAGGATAAAACGGTCGAGGACATCCGCCTTGACCCGCACGAAATAACGGCACACATCGGGAGGTTTCACCTCCAGGCCGGGGATCGTTTTCCAGTCTGCAACCGTATCGAGCATCTGCGATACGGCGACATCAAAAAGGGGCGTGATAAAACTGCTTTCTACGTCATCCTTGACGTCCGGCTCAAGGAAGGCGATATGCAGCATGTAATGATCTTCCAGGAGATCCCGGCTGACACCCAACTGTTCCGGAACAAATCCGACCGCAGCGATCCCGCCGCCCTTCCCGTTTCCACGGTTGTGCATCTGCTTTGAAGGCTCGTAGATATGTTTTCCGGGAACAGGTTCGGTACAACAGAAACCGACAACACCGCACCCTCCCTCTTCTTCGCTCTTTCGGACGGTCACCGGCAGATCGAATTCTTCGATCAATTTCTTCTTTGAGTCTATAAGCCGTCGTATCAGTTCGTTATTCACGATTTATGCTCCACAACATCATTGGTATAATCAAGATGCATCAGGAGATCGGAACGTCCCCTGAGCTCGGATACGCTTCTCAGGCCCAAACGCTGGAGAATGCTGACGAGTTCGTTTCGCCAGGCGTTGTACATATTAATAATCCTCTGGGCTCCCCATTCGAGATTAATCTTGGGCACAAGCATTTTGTCGGTCGTCGCTATGGAACGGGGACAGCCGCGACCCGTTGAACAGCGTCCGCATCGGACGCATCCCAGGGCCACCAGTTCCGCTGTGCCGATGACCACGCCATCGGCGCCGAGGGCGATGGCCTTGGCGACATCGCAAGGGTTGCGGATACCGCCGCTGGCCATCAGGGTCACTTGATCCCGGGCGCCTTCATCCGTAAGAAAGTTATGCACCTTGGAAATGGCGTATTCGATCGGCATGGCGATATTTTTCTTGGCGATGTCCGGCGCGGCGCCCGTGCCGCCATAGCCGCCGTCCAGATGGATGATATGCGTTCCTGCCGAGTAGCTTCCCACGGCAACCATGTCCACGTCGTTGGGAGTCGATACTTTCGTCGAGATCAGCGCCCGCCGGTTGATGTGCTTGACCCAATCGATATGCTTCATGTGGTCTTCGATGGAGTAGACGCTGTGGAACGGAAAGGGGGAGAAGAGGGATATCCCGATGACCGTCTCGCGCATCTTGGCGACGGCTTCGGTATTCTTATCCCCCAGCAGATGCCCCCCCAAGCCCGGTTTTGCCCCCTGGGCGTATTTGAATTCCACGATGCGAACGCGCTGGATGGTTTCTTCGCGGACACCAAAAAGGCCTGTGGCAACCTGCGTGATCATGTGATCATCGTAAGGCCGCATCCGTTCCATAAAACCGCCTTCACCCGTACAGGAGAAGGTATTCCAGGCCACGGCCGCCCGGGCCTTCGAAAGCTGAGTCGTATTGCTGACGGAGCCGAAGGACATGCCGCCGCCATACCACGGCACATCGATTCGGATTCTGGGACGGCCGTCATGGCGGCGATTCAGTTCAAGGCTCGTATCGATCTCATCTTTTCCCAGTTCGATGGGCGGTTTTCCCGGAAACTTGAACCGGATGCGATCGAAGCCTCCGCCCGAGTCACCCGTCTCGAATTCATAGCCGTAATCTGCGGAGGGAACCTCGCCTCTTTCCGCCATTTTCCAGGTGGCGAGGATCATTGCGGCGGGCCATCGGTAATCGCCGAGGGCTTTCATCATCGGGTTTTCCTGTATGCGCAGGGCGCCCCGGGGACATGCCGTGATGCAATAGCATCCTTTTGCTTCGCATTTTGGCCCGAAACAGAGGTGACTCTTGGGGAGGGCAAAGTATTTATAACCGGGCTTTTTGACATGCACGCCCTGGGGGCACATGGCCATGCATTGACCGCAGGCCGCACATTTCTCCTCGTCCCGCAGGATAATATATTTGGAGATCTCATTCCGGTATCTGGGCAAAGCGGGCCGGATGGTACGCGCCTGCTGGAATTGAGGCGTACGGGTCTTCCGTGTTTTCTCCGGAAGGATCTCTTCAAGCTTGCAATCTGTTTCCAAAAATTCTGCCAAAAGCTTCCTCCTCGAGCTGCTCGAAAAACATGGCCCGTCCTACGTCTCCCCGCAGGCGCCGGGCGTCTCGCATCCCCATGGCGCCCATCAGCTCGATCAACTGGTCGTGCCAGGCGCCGATTAAATTCGTCATCCTGCCCACGCCGTAGTCAAAGCTGATCTCTTGAATTCTGGCGGGACAGGCCGAGCCCTCTTCGCAGCGCTGGCACAGGTGGCATTCAAGCCCCACCAGCAGGGGCAATTCGATCGAAACCAGATCGGCGCCGCAAAGAACCCCCTTGGCCAGATGCTCCGGGAGGGCGATCCCGCCGCCGGCGATAAGGGTGACATTGTCTCTTTTACCTTTTTCGATCAGGGCCTTGTGAACCTTGCGGGTCATGTCCTTGATGAACAGGGGGCTTTCCGCTCCGATCTGACGGCCGTTCATGTCGGCGACGATGTGAATGACCTCCACGTCCCCATCCGCAAGCTCGATGGCCCGCTGCATGCCGTCGGCCGTCAGTTCAACCCTCACAGATACGATGATCCCCGGATGGATTTGCTTCAGTTCCCGGATCCGGCTCTTCACGTCCTGATCATCCTGTATTTCCGCAAGCCGCGTCTCTTTTAAGATGTCCCCAGGAGGCATCCCGGCGCCGGATGCGAAATAAAAGGCGATGTGGGGCAGGACTTTTTCGGCATCCTTCTCGAAGAGGGGCCATTTTTGCGAATCCATGATGGCAATGAGATCGGTCTTCACCGCCGTCTCTGCGATCACGGCATCGAGCTTCGGGAGGGAATACTTCTCCGGAATCCGGTCGATGATCAGGGGCATCGGAATGGACAGGATCGGAGGCAGGGAAGAAACCACTTCATCCCCGCTCGTGGCGAGGAAAGCAGGTTTTTGCCCGATGTCGACGGCGGAGCTGATATATTCGCGCCCATGGATGCCATCCCGGGTCGGCCGCACGATTTCCGACATATCGGTCCACATGGAATCAAAGCCTTCGCCGGAAAATTTCCCGCCGTAACCAGCTCCGGAAACGGGAATTTTAGCCGTCTCCGCCTGGGCCCATGTTGTTTGAATAATCTCCGGTGTCCAATAGCTGTTGCCCAGCTTTTCGTATTCGGGATTAATGGAGAGGCATAAAAGATTCTTGGTACAATCCTGGACGCAGGAAAAGCAGCCCATGCAGTCGAAGAAGAGGGCGTCCACACTCTCGATATTGCGTATATATTTTATCTCATCCCGGTACCGGTCATAAACACAGGCCTTCTTGACGCAGTTGTGGCACCGGGCGCAGTCTTCCCGCTAGTCCACGATGCCGTACTTGCCGATGCGGGGACGTCTGGGGGGAACGGGTTTTGTCGTGATGTGATATTTCTCTGGCATACGATCAGCTCTCCATCGTCGTGCTATCGTTTAACGGACCATCCGGAGGCTGATAGAATCGCCGGCAATGTCTCCTCTTTCCCGCCCGTAAGAAGGTGTATCCCGCGCAAGCCATTCATGCTCTTAAGTTTATCGATCGTCTCGACACAAATCGCCAGCCCTTCTTTCTTCTGGGCCTCTCGATCTCCGGCGGACTTCAATCTTTCAATGACGGGAGCGGGTATCTGGAACTCCGTATACTTCTTCGCGAGTGTTTCCGCTTCCTCGGCGCTTTCCAGGGGGAAAACACCTGCTAAAATCGCCGCCTTGCCGGTTATGCCGGCCTGCTTGGCCGCTTCAAGCCAGAGCCTGAATCCCTCGACGTCAAACACGGCATGGGTCTGGATAAAATCCGCTCCGGCTTCGACCTTCTGCATCAGCCTGATGATGCCCAAATCCATGGGTTTCAGGCAGGGGTTG
>Ga0210049_1000388_pt1 | contig 36383 bp, 27 predicted proteins | sample CryGeyCG2014_300_2_FD_183964 | JGI IMG/M metagenome (GOLD analysis project Ga0210049, IMG submission 183964) | Groundwater microbial communities from aquifer - Crystal Geyser CG06_land_8/20/14_3.00 (SPAdes) (version 2) | ecosystem: Environmental > Aquatic > Deep subsurface > Groundwater | place... | reverse complement strand
TCAAAGTAATTGCAAGCGAACGCAGGGGCCGTGGTAATCCAATAAAATGTCATTGCGAGCCCTGATTTATCAGGGCGTGGCAATCTCATAACTAATGGGATTGCTTCGTCATTACATTCCTCGCAATGACAGACAAGGAGGGAAAATGCTTAGACCGAATAATAGAAGATTTGATGAGATACGACCTATTAATATTTCCAGGAATTATATAAAATATGCAGAAGGATCCACTTTGATAAAAATGGGGGATACAAAAATAGTGTGTACTGCTTCAGTCGAAAATAAAGTACCTTTATTTTTGAGAGGGATGAAGCAGGGTTGGATTTCCGCAGAATATTCTATGATTCCCCGAGCAAATCAAATTAGAAATATTAGAGATTCCGTAAAAGGCAAAATAAACGGACGATCTTCTGAAATTCAAAGATTAATAGGAAGATCTTTAAGGGCGGTAGTTAATTTAAATGATTTAGGAGAAAGGACTATATGGATAGATTGCGATGTGATTCAAGCCGATGGTGGAACCAGGATTTCAGCCATTATTGGTTCTTTTATCGCCCTTTATGATGCTTTAAATTATCTGAATGCAGAAGGTCAATTAGATAAAATTCCCATAAAAGATTATATAGGCGCAATAAGTGTGGGAATAATTGATGGAGAAATGTTATTAGATTTAAATTTTAAAGAAGATTCTCAGGCCCAGGTAGACTTAAATATTGCGATGACTGAAAAAGGAGAAATAATTGAGATTCAAGGAACAGCTGAAAGCAGGCCTTTTTCTAAAAGAAATTTAGAAGAATTGATTAAATTAGCTGAGGTAGGCATAAAAAAAGTAATTGAAAAAGAAAAAGAAATATTAGGAGAAATTTGTTAGAAATAATTATTGCCACCAAAAATTTAGGTAAAGTTAAAGAAATAAAAGATATTTTAGATAATTCCAATATTAAAATATTAACTAAGAAAGATTTTCCGCAGCTTCCAAAAATTGATGAGGATGGTAAAACATTTCAAGAAAATGCCCTTAAAAAAGCTGGTAAAATTTCAGAATATACCGGGAAAGTTTGTTTAGCAGATGATTCTGGATTAGAAATAGATTATTTAGAAGGAAAACCTGGAATTTATTCTTCTAGATGGGGAAATAACGATGAAGAACGTATAAATAAAGTACTTAATTTATTAGAAAATGTTCCTGAAAACAAAAGAAAGGCAAAATTTGTTTGTGTTTTAGTTCTTGCTTTTCCAGATGGAAGAAAATATATGGTGAAAGAAGAGTGCCCAGGAAAAATTTCTTTTATTCCCAGAGGGAAATATGGTTTTGGTTATGATCCAATTTTTTTAATTCCTGAATATAACCAAACTTTCGCCGAATTAGGAGATAAGATTAAAAACCAAATTAGCCATAGAGGGAAAGCTCTAAGAAGGATGATCAAAATAATAAATGAATTAGTCGTTAGTGAATAGTGAATAGTCGTTAGTATATAGTATATAGTAAAGAGTAAAGAGATAAGAAGCTAAGAAGAAAAAGGGAGAGTATTACATACGCCTTTTCTTCACGCAATACGCAATACTCGATACTCAATACTAATTTTATAATTGACTTATAAATATATTTCTTATATAATAACTTTTGTTTCGGGGCGTAGCGCAGCTTGGAAGCGCACCTGCTTTGGGAGCAGGGGGCCGGAGGTTCAAATCCTCTCGCCCCGACTTTGCGGGAATAGCTCAGTTGGTAGAGCGCCAGCCCTCCAAGCTGGCTGTCGCGGGTTCGAACCCCGTTTCCCGCTCCAAAGTATATCTACGCGCCCGTAGCTCAATAGGATAGAGCAACGGATTTCTAATCCGTAGGTTGGGGGTTCAATTCCCTTCGGGCGCGCCATATTATAAAATTAATATGGTGGGCGTAGCTCAGTTTGGTTAGAGCCCTGGATTGTGGCTCCAGAGGTCGGGGGTTCAAATCCCCTCGCTCACCCCAACCAGTTATAAAGCGCTCGTAGCCCAATTGGATAGAGCTACGGACTTCGGATCCGATGGTTGAGGGTTCAAGTCCCTCCGAGCGCACCAAACTTTTAGTTGAAAATGAAAGAACAAATAGTGTATTATAAATAAGGTTGTGCAATTTTAATTTGTGGGCCGTTAGCTCAGTTGGTAGAGCACCTGACTTTTAATCCGGGTGTCACAGGTCCGAGTCCTGTACGGCCCACCATTAAAAATGCGAGGGTGGTGAAATTGGTAGACACGCTGGACTTAGGATCCAGTGGGTAAAACCATGCGGGTTCGACTCCCGCCCTTCGCACTATAAAAATAAAATATTTTTAATTAATAATAAATTTGTATTTTATGTAAAAAAAGGTGCCTGGCACCTTTTTTTACCTTGTGGAGGTAAATATATAATGGTAGAGGTTAAAATAAAAGAACAAAAAGAAAATGAATTTCACCTGGAAATTGAAGTTGATAAAATAGAAGTAAATAATAAATTAGAAAATGTATATAATGATTTATCTTATCAAGCAAAAATACCAGGTTTTCGAAAAGGTAAAGTTCCCAGAAATATTTTAAATATGCATTTAGGAAGGGAATACTTTTACGAAAAAACAGCTGAAGAATTAATCCCGGATAGTTATATGGAAGCTATAAAAAAAATTAATATTGAACCGATTGAGCAAGCTAAAATAAAAATTCTACAAATAGAAGAGGATAAGCCATTAATATTTGAAGCAATCGTGCAAGTAAAGCCAGAAGTTAAATTAGGTTCTTTTGATAAAATTACTTTATCTAAAGAAGATACAAAAATTACCGATTCTGATGTAGAAAATGAAATAAAAAGGATACAAGAAAATTTAGCCAAATTAAAAATTGTTAAAGATCGCCCAGCCAAAGAAGGTGACTATCTGGTAATTGATTCTGAAGAATATATTGACGGAAAGGTAATAAAGGGAAGTAAAGTGGAGAAGCAGATGATTCAATTAAACAAAAGAATTTCGCCTGAATTCAATAAACAACTTTTAGACTGTTCAGCAGGGCAAGAAAAAGAGATAAAAATATTAGTGCCTAGGGATGCTGAAGATAAAGAAATGGCAGGAAAAGAAATTATATACCAAGTAAAGGTAATAGAAATAAAAGAAAAAGAATTACCGAAGTTAGATGGAGATTTTTTTAAGACCATAGGTAATTATAAAAATTTAGATGACTTCAAGAAAGATATAAGTGAAAAATTAAAGAAGCAAGCTGAAATATTTAGTAAAAATAATTATGAAAGTAAATTATTAGAAAAAGTAGCCGAGATTTGCGAGGTAAAGGTACCAGAAGTATTAATGGAAAGAGAATTAGACTATATGATGAAATCTTTAAATGATGATTTAAAAGCAAAAAATTTATCTTTACAAGATTATTATAATAGTATTAATACCAATGAAGAAAATATCAAAAAAGAATATGGAATTGTCGCTGAAAAAAGAATAAAACAAGAATTAGTTTTAGATAAAATTGCTCAAGAAGAAAATATTCAAATCACCGAGCAAGAAATAAAAGATAAAATTAACACCATTGCCCAAGAAGTAAAACAAGATCCTATGAAAGTAGAAGCTACTCTTAAAAAGAATAATAATTTAGATGGCCTAAGAGAAAGCATAAAAAGAGATAAAATAGTAAATTTTCTAAATAAAAAAGTAAAAATAATAAATTCTAAAAAGGAGGATGAATCCAAATGACTTTAGTACCAATTGTAATAGAACAGACTCCCCGGGGAGAGAGATCATATGATATTTATTCTCGTTTGTTAAAAGATAGAATAATATTTTTGGGAACTGAGATAGATGATGCTACAGCAAATACCATTATAGCACAATTATTATTTTTAGAAGCCTCCGACCCGGATAAGGATATTTACATTTACATTAATAGTCCAGGGGGTTCAGTAAGCTCAACTATTGCTATATATGATACCATTCAATATATTAAATCAGCTGTTTCAACTATATGCGTAGGTTTGGCGGCAAGCGGCGCAGCTTTAATATTAGCCTCAGGAACAAAAGGGAAAAGATTTGCTTTGACTAATTCAAGAATTATGTTACATCAACCTTTAGGTGGAGCACAAGGTCAGGTTACAGATATTGAGATACAAACCAGAGAACTTAAAAGAATTAAGGATACCATTAACCAGATCTTAACTTATCATACTGGTCAGCCGTTAGAAAAGGTGGAAAAAGATACAGATAGAGATTTCTATTTGACCGCTCAAGAATCAAAAGAATATGGATTGATTGATGAAGTAATCAAGGTTCGTGAGGAGGTAATGAAATAGTAATGCGACAGATGAAGAAGGAAGTGATAATTTAGTGAACTGCTCTTTTTGCGGTAAAAACCAAGATGAAGTATATAAAATAGTTTCCGGACCAGGTGTTTGTATCTGTGATGAATGTATCAAAGTATGTAATGATATTATATTAGATCGAAAAAAGAAAGAAAAGGCTCCCTTTGATTTAAAACAAATTCCATCTCCCCAAGAGATTAAATATTTTTTAGATGAATATGTAGTGGGACAAGAAAAGACCAAGAAAATAATTTCAGTTGCGGTATACAATCATTATAAAAGAATTAAAACCAATAACAAAAATAAATTAAATAATAAAAATAATAAAGAAAGTGAAGAAATAGAATTAGAGAAGAGCAATATTTTATTAATAGGACCTACTGGATGTGGCAAAACTTTATTAGCTCGGACTTTAGCTAAAAAATTAAAGGTACCTTTTGTTATTGCTGATGCAACAACTTTAACCGAAGCAGGATATGTTGGTGACGATGTAGAAAATATTTTATTAAATTTATTAATGGTTGCAGACTACAATATAAATCTTGCTCAAAAAGGAATAGTGTATATTGATGAGATAGATAAAATTGGTCGTAAATCAGAGAGTCCTTCCATAACCAGAGATGTTTCCGGAGAAGGAGTACAGCAAGCTTTATTAAAAATTATTGAAGGTACGGTAGCCAGTGTTCCTCCTTATGGAGGAAGAAAGCATCCGCAGGAAAAAAATATTCAGATAGATACCACAGAAATATTATTTATTTGCGGTGGGACTTTCGAAGGGTTAGAAAATATAATAAATTATCGCATAGGTAAAAACAACATTGGTTTTACAGCTGATATAAAAAGTAAAAATAATAAAAATGATATTTATAACATAATAGAAAACGTATTGCCAGAAGATTTAGTAAAATTTGGTTTAATTCCTGAATTAGTAGGAAGATTGCATATAATTTCTACCCTAAAATCTTTAGATGAAGATGCATTATTAAGAATATTAAAAGAACCAAAAAATGCTATAGTAAATCAATATAAAAAGATTTTTGAATTAGAAGGCGTAGAACTTAAATTTACTCCCGATGCCTTAGAAGCTATTGTGGAAGAAAGTATAAAAAGAAATGTAGGGGCGAGGGGTTTGCGTTCAATTATGGAAGATGCAATTTTAGATATAATGTACCAAATCCCTTCGGAAAAAAATATTAAAAAATGTACTATTACCGAAGAAGTTATTAAAAATAAAAGTATGCCTAAAATAGTTAGATATAATGAAGGACTAAAAAAGGAGACGGCATAATATAATATTATATATTATGATTGCCGGTGTTGCGGGCTCGATGAATCGAGCCCCTACAAGATAATTATAACCAAAAAATCATAATTTGCTATAAAATTATCTGCTGTAAAAAAATAAAAAGAATAAATAATTTGACTTGATATCTAGGTGTGATATATTATACGAGACACTTGAAATAAGGAAGGTGAGATCTAATATTTTATATGAATAAACCAGAAAAAAAATTAAACTGCTTTGATAAAAATACCTTGCCTTTATTACCTCTTAAAGACTTAGTAGTTTTTCCTTATATGGTTATTCCTCTTTTTATAGAAAGAGCACAATCCATTAATGCTTTAGAAGAAGCAATTAATTTAAAAAGTTTAATCTTTATAGCTACTCAAAGAGACCCAGGAACAGAAAAACCAAAATTAGAGGATTTATATTCTGTGGGTACTATTGCCAAAGTAATACAAATATACAAATTACCTGACGATACTATAAAAATATTGATAGAGGGATTAAATAGAGCAAAAATTATAAAATTAGAAGAAGGAGACAGTTTCCTTAAAACAAAATTAGAAAAAATTAAAGTTAAAAATGATAAAAATCTAAAAATTGAGGCTTTAATAAGATTAGCAATCAATAAATTCGAGCAATATTTAAAATTAAATAATGATAAATTTCAATCTGAAATAATGATCTCATTAGGAAATATTAAAAAGCCTGATAAATTAGCCGACATAATTTCTTCTAACTTAATTTTAAATTTAAAAGAAAAACAAAATTTATTGGAAATATTTGATCCTTTAGAAAGATTAGAAAAACTAATTGGTATATTAAAAAGAGAGATAACTATTTTAAAATTAGAAAAGAAAATACAAAATAGAGTAGAAGTGAATTTAGAAAAATTTCAAAAAGATTATTATCTAAAAGAACAATTAAAAGAAATACAAAAAGAATTAGGAGATAAAGAAATAAACATTTCAGAAGCAGACGAGTTCAAAGAGAAAATATTATCTTTAAAACTTGATAAAGAACTGGAAGATAAACTTATAAAAGAAACCATTCATTTAGAAAAAATTCCCATTTTATCTGCCGAGAGTGGAATAATAATAAATTATTTAGAATGGATTTTAGCTCTTCCCTGGAATAAAAAATATAAAGAAAAATTAGATATAAAATTAGTTAAAAAAACTTTGGATGAAGACCATTATGGTTTACTAGATGTAAAAGAGAGAATATTAGAATATTTAGCCGTTAGAAAATTGAGTAATAAAAAAAAGGGAGTAATTCTTTGTTTAATAGGACCTCCTGGAGTAGGGAAGACATCTTTGGCCAAGTCCATAGCTCGAGCAATGGATAGAAAATTTGTAAGAGCTTCTTTGGGGGGGGTGCGAGATGAAGCAGAAATACGTGGACATAGAAGAACTTATATAGGCTCTATGCCAGGAAGAATTATACAAGGAATAGTAAATGCAAAATCCAAAAATCCAGTTTTTCTATTAGACGAAATTGATAAAATAAGTATGGATTTTAGAAGTGATCCCGCTGCTGCTCTTTTAGAAGTATTAGATCCTGAACAAAATAATAGTTTTAGCGATCATTATCTAGAAATTCCTTTTGACCTTTCTGAGGTAATGTTTATTACTACCGCTAATAATGAAGAAGAAATACCTTATTCCCTCAGAGATAGAATGGAGATAATTAATATTCCTGGTTATACTGATTATGAGAAAATAAAAATTGGTCAATTATTTTTGATTCCCAAACAATTAAATAATCATGGTTTTAAAAAAAGAGAGATAGAGATATCAGAAAAAGCAATTAAAAAAATAATTAGAGAATACACTCATGAAGCAGGGGTAAGAGGTTTAGAAAAAGAAATAGCTTCTATATGTAGAAAAGTTGCTTTAAAAATAGTGTCTTCTGAAAAGAAAAAAACCATTAGAATAACTTTAAATAATTTAGAAAATTATTTAGGGATCTCTAGATATAAAAATAATGAAATTGAAAAAGAAGATATGGTTGGTTTAGCAACAGGTTTAGCATGGACTGAAGCTGGTGGGGAAGTGTTGTCAGTAGAAACTATAGTAATGCCGGGAAAAGGTAAATTGACTCTTACTGGACAATTGGGAGATGTTATGCAAGAATCAGGGAAAGCTGCTTTAACCTATGCTCGGTCTCGAGCAGCTAAATTTAAAATAGATAATAAATTTTATGAAAATTGTGATATTCATGTTCATATTCCCGAAGGAGCAATACCGAAGGATGGCCCTTCCGCAGGTATAACTATGGCTACCTCCTTAATTTCTTCACTTACCGAGATTCCGGTTCGAAAAGATATAGCCATGACTGGTGAAATTACTTTAAGAGGAAGGGTTTTACCAGTAGGAGGTTTAAAAGAAAAAATACTTGCTGCTTACCAATATGGAATTAAAACTATTATAATTCCTCGAGATAATATAAAAAATTTAGAAGATTTACCTAATAATATTAAAAAAGGATTAAAATTTATTGCAGTTAATAATGTAGACGAAGTTTTAAAAATTGCTCTTACTAGATACCCTTTTTAAAATAAAAACTATTATTTAATAGACTCCTTTCGTCCTTTTAAAAATCGAAAGGAGTTTTTTGTTTTTAAGCTTAAGGAGGAAAATAAAATGAAAAATACAAATAATGAAATTCCATCAGTGTATAATCCTAAAATTGTGGAAGAAAAATGGTATAAATTTTGGTTAGAAAAAGATTATTTTAAAGCAAAAAATAATTTTGATAAAAAAAACAATTATTCTATGGTTATACCTCCCCCGAATGTTACCGGATCTTTGCATCTAGGTCATGCCTTAAATAATACTTTACAAGATATTTTAATTAGATGGAAAAAAATGGAAGGCTACAATACACTTTGGTTACCAGGGACTGATCATGCCGGAATTGCCACTCAGAATGTAGTTGAAAAAGAAATAGCTAAAGAAGGTAAAAGTAGACATGATTTAGGAAGAGAAAAATTTTTAGAAAGAGTATGGGAATGGAAGGAAAAATATGGAAATAATATCATAAATCAATTGAAGAGATTGGGATTTTCTTGCGATTGGTCACGATTAAGATTTACTTTAGATGAAGGTCTTTCTAAAGCAGTTAAAAAAGTATTTGTTCAATTATATAAAGAAGGGTTAATATATCGAGAAAATTACGTGATAAATTGGTGTCCTCGATGTCAAACTGCATTAGCTGATATAGAAGTAGAATCAGTGGAAGAAGAAACCAATATTTATTATATAGATTATCCCCTCAAAGATTCTGAAGAAGTAATCACGGTAGCTACTGTCCGTCCCGAGACTATGCTTGGCGATACCGCAGTAGCTGTTCATCCTGATGACGAAAGATATAAAAAATTTATTGGTAAAACTGCTATATTACCTTTAATGGATAGAGAATTACCTATAATTGCGGATAGTTATGTTGACCCTGAATTTGGTACCGGAGCAGTAAAAATTACCCCCGCTCATGATTTGAATGATTTCGAATTAGGTAAACGCCATAGACTCCAAGTTATTAATTTATTAAATAATGACGGTACTATGAATGAACAGGCCGGAAAGTTTAAAGGTCTAACTGTGGCAGGATGTAGAGAAAAAGTTTTAAATAGCTTGAGAGAAAAAGGGTATTTGAATAAGATAGAAAATTATAAGCATTCTATGGGGCATTGTTATCGATGTGGGACTATTATTGAACCATATTTATCTAAACAGTGGTTTGTAAAGGTAAAAGAACTTGCGCAACCGGCAATTTCTGCAGTGGAAGAAGGTAAAATTGAATTTATACCTTCTCATTGGACTAAAGTATATTATGAATGGATGAGAAATATCAAGGATTGGTGTATTTCACGCCAGTTATGGTGGGGACATCGTATACCAGCTTGGTATTGTCAAGATTGTTCAGAAATAATGGTAGAATTAGAACCGCCTAAATTTTGTAAGAAATGTAAGGGCCATAATTTAGTACAGGATCCTGATGTTTTAGATACCTGGTTTAGTTCTGCCTTATGGCCTTTTTCTACTTTAGGTTGGCCGGAAGAAACTGATGACTTAAAGTGTTTTTATCCTACTTCAGTATTGGTTACCGGTTTTGATATAATTTTCTTTTGGGTAGCTCGAATGATAATGATGGGATTAAAGTTTCGTGGCGAGGTGCCATTTAAGCAAGTGTATATAAATCCTTTAATTAGAGATGCAGAAGGTAAAAAAATGAGTAAATCAAAAGGAAATGTTATCGATCCTTTAACAGTGATTGATGAATATGGTTCTGATACCTTACGTATTACCCTTGCTTCCTTAACTGTTCAAGGTGATTATATCTGCCTTTCTGAAGAGAGAATTAGAGGATTTAGAAATTTTTCTAACAAAATATGGAATGTTTCGAGATTTTCTATCATGAATTTAGTAGATTTTGATATCGATAAGATAAATAAAGATAGTTTAAAAATGACTTTAGCTGATAATTGGATAATTAGCAGATTAAATGAGGCAATAAAAAAGTCTACTTTCTACCTTAATGAGTATAAGTTTGGAGAGGCGGCCAAAACTATCTACGAATTTACCTGGAGTGACTTTTGTGATTGGTATGTAGAATTTATTAAACCAAGATTATATCAGGAAGATGATAAAATACAAAGAAAGACAGCTCAATACATTCTTTGGTTTGTTTTGGAGAATACTTTAAGACTTTTACATCCCTTTATGCCTTTTATAACTGAAGAAATATGGCAAAAACTACCTCATCAAGGGGATAGTATTATGTCTTCACCTTGGCCTCTATATAAAGAAGAATATCTGGATAAAGAGGCAGATATAAAGATGAGTAAAATAATGAATATTATTAAAACTATACGAAACATTAAGTCAGATATGGACATTCCTTATAGTACAAAGATTGATTTATATTTAAACATTACCGAAAAAGATAAAATAGAATTAATAAAAGAAAACATTTATTATATCAAAGCAATGCTTAAAACAAATTTATTGGAGGTAGGAACAGATATTAAAAAACCAGCACATTCAGCTACCGGTGTTTTAGAGGGAGTAGAAATATTTATCCCTTTAAAAGATATAATTAATATTCCAGAAGAGATAGCCCGTTTAGAAAAGAGATTAAACAGAATAAAAAATGAACTTAATACTATTTTTAAAAAGATAAATAATGAGGATTTTTTGTCTAAAGCCCCAGAAGAGGTGATTAAAAAAGAAAGAAATAAGGCGGATGATTTAAAAGATATTTATCAAAAATTAGAAAGCAATCTAAAAGATTTGAGGTAAATATGATAACTTATCCAGAAGCATTAAAATATATTTATGACTTAAATAAATATGGTATAAAATTAGGACTTAAAAATATTGAATATTTACTTTTTCTTTTAGGTAATCCTCATCAAAAACTAAATATTATTCATATAGCTGGAACTAATGGAAAAGGATCAACTGCTGCAATAATAAGTTCAATACTTCAATCTGAAGGGTTTAAAGTTGGTCTTTATACTTCTCCCCATTTAGTTGATTTCACTGAAAGGATGAAAATTAATTATAGATCAATAAATCAGAAAAAAGTAGCTACACTATTAGAAAGAATTAAACCCTTGGTAGAAAAGGTAGCTCATACACCTTACTATACTCACCCTACTTTTTTTGAAGTTATTACTGCTATGGCTTTTATCTACTTTTTGGAAGAAAAAGTAGACTTTTTAGTTTTAGAAGTAGGATTAGGAGGAAGGTTAGATGCCACAAATGTTTGTGAACCTTTAATATCAGTTATTACTCACCTTGATTATGACCATATGGATAAATTAGGAAATAGTTTAGAGGAGATTGCCAGGGAAAAAGGAGGAATTATAAAATCAGGAGGAATTGTAATTACTTCTGATCAATTTGAGAAAGCTGATCAGGAAATTAATAAAATTGCTCGACAGAGGAATTCAATTATTTACAAGGTAGGAAGAGAAATAAAGTATGAAATAATAAAATCTGATCTTAAAGGTATAATATTTAATTTACACGGAATTTATAATAATTATATAAATTTACATACTCCATTATTAGGAAGACATCAAGCAGAAAATGCCGCTACTGCTATCACAGCTGTAGAAGCACTCAAAATTAAAGGAATATGCATTTCTAAAAAAGCGATAAGAGATGGCCTGGAAAAAGTTAAATGGTCAGGGAGGTTGGAAATAATTCAAAAAAAACCTATGCTAGTATTAGATGGAGCGCATAATCCTAATGGAATAGAGGTAGTCAAACAAGCCTTAGAAGAAATATTTGGTTATCATAGACTAATTTTAGTCTTAGGAATTTTTGCAGATAAAGATTATAAAAAAATGATTAAAATTATAGCACCGTTAGCGGATTTAATTATTGCTACTAAAGCAAAAAATCCCCGAGCCACCTCCCCTCAAATAATTGCTAAAGAAGCAGCGCAATATGTAGATCGAAATAAAATAATGGTTACCAAAAATATCCCCCAGGCTATAAACTATGCTATATCAAATTCCAATGAGGATGATTTAATATGTATAACCGGATCGCTATATACTGTAGGTGAAGCAAAGAGATATTTTATAAAGAAAAATCAAAAAATGTAGGGGCGTATTGCATACGCCCAAGGAAGAACAAAAGATAATAAAACAGGAAGGGCACAATTCCTGTCTGCGTGCGGACCTGTCTGCGTGCGTACACGCACAGGCAGGCATTGTACCCCTACAAAAGCATAAAAGTTTACAATAAGGAAATTCAGTAATAAAGTAAGGAGAAAACAAATATGTTCCACCTTTCTAATCAAGAAAAGATTACCATAATTTTTTTATTAATATTAATAATGATTGGAATAGGAATAATTTTGTATAAAAATTTTAATAATGAAGATAATTTAGCCCTAAATTCACCCTCAAATTTTTCAGAGAATAATATTGCGGAAAAGGTTGAAGTTCCTTCCGTTATAATTCACATTTCTGGAGCAGTTAAAAACCCGGGGGTTTATCAATTAAAATCAACGGATAGGGTAGTTGATGCAGTAAAAATTGCGGGAGGGATAACGGAAAGAGCTAATCCAGATGCAATTAATTTAGCTGCTCTGCTTAAAGATGGACAAAAAATAATTATTCCCTATAAAATTTCTAACCAAGTTACGGTAGAAAGTGATAAAAATATATCTAAAAATATAGAGGAAGTATACTCTTCTTCATCATCTCCTTCTGACCAAATTAATATTAACACTGCTGATGACCATACCTTACAGTCTCTGCCTGGAATTGGACCAGTTCTTTCCAAAAGAATAATAGATTATAGGGATCAGAATGGATTATTTGAAGTTATTGATGATATAAAAAATGTATCTGGAATCGGAGAAAAAAAATTTGAAGGAATTAAAGATTTAATTTGTGTCCAATAAAAAATATGTTTTCCGATAATAAATATAATACGGTTAAACCCTTACCCCTAATTTTATCTTTATATATTTTAGGGATAATTTGTGGTAAATTTATCAATTTTAATTCAATATTTTCATTTATAATGATAATATTATTAATACTAATTTCGGTGATAAGTTTTATAAAGCAGTGGAAAATAACCACTGCTTTATTATTTATAACAATATTTTTAATCGGTATGGTTAATTATAATCTAAATTCTAAACCAATTGGCACTAACCATGTAGCAAATTTTATAGAAGATAAAAGAATAACTATTATTGGTACAGTATTAGATAAAAACTATTATTATGATCAAGAAAAAATTTCTTTGAAGGTAAAAGTAAAGGAGATAGAACAAGAAGATCATAATATTAGAACCAAAGGTCTAATATTAGTGAATACCTATTTAGGGAATTGTCCTTATGAATATGGAGATATACTTAAAATTAAAGGAAAATTAGAAAAACCTATAGGTCGAAAAAATTTTGGTGAATTTGATTATGAATTATATTTAGCCCGAGAAAGAATTTTTGCTTTCCTTAATATCTGGGCCGAAAAAGATATTCAAAAAATAGGAGAAGAAAATTCAAATTTCTTTACCTATTTTTCTTTGTTGATCAGAAATAAAATAAAAAAAATTATAGAACAAACTTTACAAAAGCCATATAATTATCTACTTCTCGGTATGATGTTAGGAGAAAAAGGTCTTATTCCACCTGAAATAAAAGAAATATTTGCTGAGGCAGGAATTATGCATATATTAGCAGTTTCAGGTTTACATGTAGGAATAATCGCTGCTGCCTTATTTTTTTTATTAAATTTCTTAAAATTACCTAAAAAATTGAAATTTACTATCTTAATATTATTTTTAATCATATATGCCTCTATTACTGGCTATCAACCTTCTGTTTTACGCGCAACAATTATGTTTGCCTTATTAATAGGAGGAAAATTAATCAACAGAAATAGAAATCTTTTTCTTTCTCTTTTTTTTGCAGCATTTTTAATCTTATTATTAAATCCCTTAGTCCTATATGATGCTGGTTTTCTTTTATCTTTTATAGTTACTTTTTTTCTAATATATCTATCTCCCCTCTTGCAAGAACAATTTTCTAAAGTATTAGTTTGGATTAAAGATCCTTTATCAATTTCAATAGCTTCCTGGATAGGAATTTTTCCATTATCCGCTTATTTTTTTAATAAAGTGTCAATAATTTCCATTGTGGTGAATATCTTTATTGTTCCTTTAACCGGTATAGCCCTCATATTAGGATTCATCACTTTCTTTATCGGGCTAGTGAGCATTCCTTTGGCTTATCTAATAGCTAATATCAATTTTATTGTTTTAAAAATGATCCTTTTAATATCTAAGTATTTTTCTTTGCTACCTTTTTCGTTTATATATACTGCTCAACCTGCAATTTTTGTTATTTTTTTATATTATCTGTTGATATTTTTGGCCATAGAAATATTTTATAAAAATATATTTCCGCCCAAAATAAAGATTAAGGCCACTATTTTAATATTATCAGCTGTATTAGTGGTAATTATAGTTCAAGTATTTTCTCCCCTAGATAATCTTAAAGTAAATTTTATAAATGTTGGAGAAGGAGATTGTATCTTAATTGAAGCACCTAAAAAATATAATATTTTAATTGACGGAGGGGGGACGCCTCTAAGTACTTTTGATGTAGGGGGTAAAGTGGTTATTCCTTATTTAAGGAGAAAAGGGATAAATAAGATTAACCTGTTAATTTTAACTCATCCTCATTTAGATCATTTAGAAGGATTATTACCAGTACTAAGAGAATTTAAAGTTGATATGGCCTTAGATAGTGGATTAATTTGTGATGTTTCAGAGTATAGAGAGTTTATCTCCATCATAAAAGAAAAGAATATACCCTATCATCAGGCTAAAGCCGGGGATAATTTTGTTTTTAGTAATAATTTAGAGATGCTTTTGCTTAACCCCATACATACTTCAAATTTATATAATGAATCTGATTTTAATAATGCTTCAATTGTGATAAAATTATTCTATAAAAATTCAAAATTTCTATTTACTGGAGACGTAGAAGAGACTGCTGAAAAAAGAATGTTAATCTGGCAAAACATTCTAAAAAGTGATGTCTTAAAAGTTGCCCATCATGGTAGTGCAACTTCAACTAATTTAGAATTTTTAGAAAAAGTTAATCCGCTTATTGCGGTTATTTCTGTAGGAAAAAACAATTTTGGCCATCCTTCAGAAAAAATTATAGAAAGATTAAAGGATAAAAATATAGCAGTGTATCGTACCGATCAAAATGGTACGGTGATTATAAGGACGAATGGACAAGAATATGGGGTAAAAACCTTGAAAGGAAATAATTAGAATTATTAAAAAAAATTATTTAAACTATGAAAATATGTTAAATCTTATAAAACAAGAGAGGGTATATCCAGTTTATCTATTTTTGGGCAAAGAAAATTATTTAAAAGAAAATATTTTAAAAAAACTTCTCGATAAATTAATTACTCCTACCTCTCGAGAATTAAACTATAAAGTATTTTATGGAGAAAAATTACCCCTAAATGAAATAATAAATGATTTACAAATATTACCTTTTATATCCAAATACAAATTAGTAGTAATAAAAGAAGCAGAAAAAATTAGTAAAGAAGATGAAGAAAAATTAATAAATTATTTTAACCATTATAATTTTAAAAACATTTTTTCAATATTAATCTTAATATATAAAGAGACTACCTCGAATAAAGAATTAATTAAAATAATCGAAAAAGTAGGAATAGTAATAAATTTAGATATCCAGGATAAATCGAAATTAAATAGGTGGATAGAAGCTAAATTTAAGCAAAGTAATAAAAAAATTAGTCCGGAAGCGTTATTTTATTTACAATCTTGGACTGGTTCTGATTTAAATCGCCTTTTTAATGAAATAGAAAAGATAGATATTTATACCAAAGACCAAAAGATAATAGAAAAAGAAGATATTATGATAACGATAGGTGGCTCGGAGTCGGTTAACCTATTCAAAGTTTTAGATTCTATAGGTAATAGAGAGATAGAAAACGCCATAGATGGTATGGTTAAGTTAGATCAAAGTAATCTTCATTATTTATCTATATTTACTATGATATACCGGCAAATAAAACTTATACTACAGATAAAATTATTACTGCTGAGTGGGTGTAATTTTAAAGAAATAGAGAAAGAATTAAAGCTACCTTCGTTTGTGGTTGAAAAAATAATAAAGCAATCAAAAAAATATACTTTTAAAGATATTTGTAAATCTTACCAATTATTAAATATTGCCGACTTAGAACTAAAAAATAGCCAAAAAGAACCTCAAATTATATTAGAAGAATTAGTGATGAATATTATAAATCAGGATAATTAGAAATATTATTCACTTTTAGTTTCTGTTTTTTCCGTAGTTTTTATTATTTCTTTAACTTTTGGTTTCTTCTCAGCTTTTGTTGTTTTTTCAATTTCAGTTTGCGGGGTAGATATTATTAAAACATTTAGCTTTTTTGCCAATCTCGACTTTTTACGAGAAGCAGTATTTTTTGGTAAAATACCTTTATTTACAGACTTATCTAAAAATAAAACAGAATCTTTAAAATATTTATTGGTTTCTTCTTTGTTTTTTTCTAATAAGGCAAGATTGAATTTTTTAATATTACTTTTTATTTTTGATTTATAGGAGATATTTCTCAAGTAACTTTTTTCAGAGGTTTTAACTCTTTTTATGGCTGATTTTATTTTGGGCATAAATATTTTCCTTTCTATAATGTTTATTTTATTGATTAAATTTTAACATTATTTTATTTTAAAATCAAGCATTATTTCGTATCGAATATCGCGTTAGGAAAATAAAAACCAAATTCGTATCGAGTATCGAGTATCGAGTATTGAGTATATAGTGAAGAAAGGAAGAGATAGAGTTCAGGAGTCAGGAGACAGAATAGAATAGTATATCGTATATCGTAGATAGTGAAGAAGACAGAAGACAGAATTCGTATCCCGTATCTCGTGAAGAAAATGGTAATATATAATATGTAGGGGCAGACCTTGTGTCTGCCCGTAATGAATAATGTGTTGTAGGGGTTTGATTTATCAAACCCGCAAAATATCGGGTCGGATAAATCCGACCCCTACAACAAAAAAAATACTTTATTTAAAATAGTTTTATTATTTATAAACTGTAATATCGTGTATAGAATGCATATGTTATTCGCTAAAAGCATAGTGTATTTACTCGATACTCGATACGAAAAAAGGGAAATTAATGGAAACCAAGCATAAAATTGCTAAATACGCTGGAATAGTAATTATTGCCACTATATTTTGTAGAATATTAGGTTTAGGTAGAGAAATAATAATTTCCAATAAATTTGGAGCGAGCATTGAAACCGATGCCTTTTTTATTGCTTTTATGATTCCTAATTTACTAAGAAGTTTTTTAGGAGAAGGTGCTTTAAATGCTGCCTTTATACCTATCTTTACTGAACATTTGACTAATAACGATAGAAAGAAAGCGGAATATTTTGCCAGTAATATTTTAAATATTTTAATTTCAATCTTAATAATAGTAATAATTTTGGGCATTTGGGGAGCTCCTTGGTTAATTAAATTATTTGCTATTGGTTTTAAAAATAACCCCTATAAATATGAATTAGCTATAAATTTAACCAGAGTAATGTTCCCTTACATAGGTTTCGTAGCAATTGCCGCTTTATTTATGGGGATATTAAATTCATATGATCACTTCCTGCTACCTGCTTTAGCACCGGCGATGTTAAATATTTCTATTATAATTTTTGCTTTTACCTTAAGCTTTAAATATGGAATTTTCAGCCTGGCTTTAGGAGTAATCTTCGGCGGAATTGGTCAGGCGTTAGTACAGATCCCGGTATTAATAAGAAAAAAAATAAAATATAATTTTGTTATCGATTTAAACGATCCAGGAGTAAAAAAATTATTAAAATTATTAATACCGGCTATGTTGGGCTTAGCTATCACTGAAATTAATGTAGTGGTAGATAGAACCATCGCCTCTAATTTAATTGATGGAAGCATTTCTGCTTTATATTATTCTAATAGGTTAGTCCAATTTCCGTTAGGGGTTTTCGGAGTAGCCATTTCTATTGCCATTTTCCCTACATTGGCTAAATATACTGCAAAAAATAATATTGTTGAATTTAAAAGATCATTATTATTTGGTTTAAAAATGTTAATATTTGTTACCGTTCCTTCCACGGTAGGATTAATAGTATTAAAAGATTCTTTAACTCGTTTAATCTATGAGCATGGTATATTTAGTAAAGTGGCTACTACAATGACTGCCAATGCTCTATTATATTATTCTATAGGACTGGTTGCCTATGCTTGTATTCATTTAATAACTGTGGCTTTTTATGCTTTAAAAGATACTAAAACTCCAGTAAAAATTGGAGTATATATTGTGTTTATGAATATTGTTTTGGATTTAATTTTAGTTAGATATTTGGCTCATTCTGGCTTAGCGTTAGCTACTTCTTTGGTAGCTATAATAAATATGATTATTCTATTAAAAGCCTTACAAAAGAAAATTGGAAATATTGAATTGAGATCTCAAGCATCATTTCTAATAAAAATTATTTTATCATCCATATTTTTAGGAATAGGTTGTTTCTTAGTGAATAATTATTTAGGTAGTGTATTGAATTTAAATCATAAATTTAATCAAATTATTCAAATCACCGCCTCTATTTTAACTGGTAGTATGATATATTATATTAGTAGTTATATTTTTGGTATTCCAGAAATTAGGAGTTTAAAACAAAATATAAAAATAATCCTGAAGGGTAAAAGCTAAATAATGTTAAAAGATTATCATTGTAATATTAACCATATTAGAAATTTTTCTATAATTGCTCATATCGATCACGGGAAATCAACTATAGCGGATAGATTATTAGAATATACTGGAACCATCCCAGAAAGAGAAAAAAAAGAGCAAATATTAGATGACATGGATTTAGAAAGAGAAAGGGGCATTACTATTAAATCAAAAGCGGTAAGATTATATTATCACTCTAAAGATGGAAAGGAATATATTTTAAATTTAATTGATACTCCTGGACATGTAGATTTTTATTATGAAGTATCTCGTAGTCTGGCAGCCTGTGAAGGAGCTTTGTTAATTATTGATGCATCTCAAGGCGTGCAAGCACAAACTTTATCCAATATTCATTTAGCTGTAAAAAATAATTTAAAAATAATTCCTATAATTAACAAAATAGATCTTGCTAATGCTAATCCTGAAAAAGTTATACAGGAATTAAAAAATATTCCCGAACTAAAGGAAGAAAAGGTAATTTTGGCCAGCGCTAAAGAAGGAATTGGCACTTCTGATATTTTCGAGGCAATAGTAAATAGAATTCCACCACCATCTGGAAAACCTAATTTACCTTTAAGAGCACTTATTTTTGATTCAGTTTATAATTCATACAAAGGAACCATTGTCTATATTAAAATGGTAGATGGAATTATAAAACCAGGAATGGTTATTCAAACTATGTCTACTAAAAAAAATTATGAAGTTACGGAAATAGGGATTTTTCGTCCTAAAATGCAACCTATAAAAACACTTACTGCTGGTGAAGTGGGTTACCTAATAGCAGGATTTAAAAATATTAAAGATATTAGGGTAGGTGATACTATTACTGATACTGTTAACCCGGCTCAAAAGATTCTCTCTGGATATAAAAAGGTTACTCCTTTAGTTTTTTGCAGTATTTATCCCATTGATAATAAGGAATATGAAAATCTGAAAATTGCCTTGGAAAAGCTAAAATTAAACGATTCCTCTATCTTTAGTGAGCCAGAAACTTCACAAGCTTTAGGTTTTGGTTTTAGGTGTGGATTTTTAGGATTATTGCATATGGAGATTGTTCAAGAAAGATTAGAAAGAGAATATAATATTAATTTAATTGCCACTGCTCCTAGTGTAATGTATAAAATCACTAAAAAAAATGGCGGAATAATTGAAATAAGTAATCCTACTGCTTTTCCTTCAAAAATGGAAATTGAGAAAATTGAAGAACCATATGTTAAAGCAAGTATTATTACTCCCAGCCAATATATAGGTGTAATTATGGATTTAGTTCAAGAAAAAAGGGGATTTTTTAAAAACATGGAATATATTGACGAAAAGATAGCAAAGTTAGATTATGATCTTCCTTTAAATGAAATTATTTTAGATTTTTTTGATAAATTAAAATCAAGAAGTAGTGGGTATGCTTCATTAGATTATGAACTTAAAGGATACCAAGTAGCTGAATTGGTTAAGGTTGATATATTAGTTAATCATGAATTCGTAGATGCTTTATCCTTTATTGTCCATAAAGTTAAAGCCTATCAACAGGCAAGAAAAATAGTAGAAAAATTGAAAGAGATTATTCCTCGTCAATTATATGAAGTACCGATACAAGCCTCCATTGAACAAAAGGTTATTGCTCGAGAAACTATAAAAGCATTAAAAAAAGATGTATTAGCTAAATGTTATGGAGGAGATATTACTCGTAAGAGAAAGTTATTAGAAAAACAAAAAGCTGGGAAAAAAAGAATGAAAAAGATAGGAAGAGTAGAAATTCCTCAAGAAGCATTTCTAGGAATATTAAAAATAGATTAGGTGATTCTGAATGAATTTAGGTTTATATTTGCATTTTCCTTTTTGCAAATCAAAATGTCATTATTGTGATTTTAATTCTTATCCTTTAAAAAATGATGATCAGGTTTTGTCTTATATTTCAGCTTTGTATAAAGAAATTGCCATGTATGCTCAAAAATTAAACCATAGTACCATAAAGACAATATACTTAGGTGGTGGTACCCCCACTATGCTATCAGGAGATTTAATTTATAATATTTTAAATTTTTGTAAGGATAATTTCAAAATAGATGATAATGCTGAGATAACCATAGAAGCAAATCCAGGAACATTAGATAAAAAGAAATTAGAGAGATTAAATAAAGCAAAGATAAATAGAATAAGTTTGGGAGCCCAGAGTTTTAATGATTCTCTGTTAAAAAAATTGGGTAGAATACATACTGCCCAAGATATCATTGACTCTTATTCTAAAGCCCGAGAAGCAGGATTTAACAATATCAATATGGACATTATGTTTGCATTACCGGATCAAACCTTTATTGATTTTAAAAATACTATGAAAAAGGCGGTTTCCTTAAAACCGGATCACTTATCTTTGTATAATTTAACTATAGAAGAAGGAACAAAATTTTTGGAGAGTTATAAAGAAGGTAAATTAAACCTTCCTACCGAAGATGAAGAATATGATATGTATAGCTGGGCTATAAAATTTTTAGCAGAAAACAATTTTGAACATTATGAGATTTCAAATTTTGCTCGCCCCTTTAAACGATCTATCCATAATCAAATTTATTGGTATAACCAGCCATATTTAGGAATAGGAGCAGGTGCTTATTCTTTTATAAAAGGATATCGTTATATGAATTATAAAGACCCAGTTAGATATATTAAAGAGATAAATAATGGCAAATTACCTCTAGATAGTGGAGAAAAATTATCTTTACGAAAAAGAATGTCAGAAACCATAATTTTAGGTTTAAGGACCAAAGATGGGATAAATTATCGAAAATTTAAAGTTAGATTTAAAGTAAATATCGAGAAATTATTTAATCAACAGATTTACAAATTAATCAACTTAGGATTATTAAGAAAAGATAATTATAAGATTCAACTAACTAAGAAGGGCTTGTTTCTGGCCAATAATGTTTTTAGAGAATTTGTGGATTGATTTATCTTATTATAAAATATAATATGATTGTCCCCAAAAAGTAAACAAACCTGTCCTCGACCTGATCGGGGAATGGTAATGTAGGGGTCGGATTTATCCGACCCGTTTTTGGGTTACAACCATAATATAAAATAATCATAAAAAACATTTGGTAACATCTTGACAAATTTATTACATGGTGATATTTTATTTAGAGAATTTAGCACTCTCGAGGTGAGAGTGCTAAATGAGGTATAGAAATGGAATTAAATAAAAGGATGAAAACTATATTAGCAGCTGTAGTGCATAGATATATTACTACTGCTGAACCAGTTAGTTCAAGCATAATTGCTAAAGAATATAATTTAGATTTAAGCACCGCTACCATAAGACATGAGATGTATTGGTTAGAGAAATATGATTATTTATGGCAGCCGCACACCTCAGCAGGGAGAATCCCCACTGATAAAGGATATAGATTTTATGTAGATAATTTAATGATAAAAAGATATTTAAAAGAAAACGAGAAGAGGGAAATTATTCAGATCTATAAAAAAAATAAAGAACTTGAAGAAACAATGAAGATAACTTCGCAATTATTATCTAAATTAACTCATAACTTAGGAGTCGTCTTGGCACCTATTATTTATGATGACTTAGTAAGAAATATTCAATTTATACCGGTAGGGAATAACCGTATTTTAACTATTATAGTTACAGACACCGGATTAGTTTGCCAGAAATTAATTAATGTATCTGGAGAAATTACTAAAGATAGGTTAAGCTATTTATCTAATTTTATAAATAATAAATTAACCGAAAAAGATATTAATATAATAAATTTAAATAAGATCTTAAAGGATGAGCTGGATAAAATTCTTTCTTTTCAAGAAAGATTTAATTATATCTATGATTTTTTAGAAGATTGTCTTAATTTTAAATCTTTAAAAAATAAAGTTTATTTAGACGGTAGAACTAATATAATGAGACAACCTGAATTTAATGAGACTATTAAATTAAATTATATCTTATCAATCATTGAAGAAGAAAACATATTGGCAAATACCATAAGAAAATGCTTAGGTTTTAGAAAGATTAAGGTAATTATTGGTAAGGAAAGTAAACTAAAAGAGATACAAAGCTGTAGTTTAGTAACCAGTAAATACAATATTAAAGGTAAACCAGCTGGCGCAATAGGGGTTTTAGGCCCAACTAGAATGGATTACTCCCGAATGATATCTATTGTAGAATATGTTTCGGATAAATTAAGCGATATATTATCGGAATTTTAAAAATTAATTAAAAAATTTATTCGGAGGATGGCTAATGGTGGATAAAGAAAATAAAAATGAATCACCAGAAAATGTAAAATCATTGAAAATTAAAAAGTATAAATTTAAAATTAAAAAAATATTACTTCAAAAATTAAATGAAAAAAAAGAATTAACTAAAAAATTAGAAAATGAATTACAAGAAATGAAGAAATTAGCTCAAGAAAAAGATAATTTATCTAAAGAATATTTGGAATATTTAAAGAGGTTGCAAGCTGATTTTGAAAATTATAAGAAACAGCAAGAGAAAAAGAAAAAAGAATTTATAGAATTCGCAAATGAAAAACTATTAAATAATTTATTACCGGTAGTAGATAATTTAGAAAAGGCTTTAGATTCTACCAAAAATGAAAATAATCTAGAGACTATCAAACAAGGAATTAATAATATTTTAAAAGATTTTCATAATATTTTAATGAGGGAAGGGGTTCATCCCATAAAAGCTTTGGATCAGAAGTTTGATCCTTATAAACATGAAGCTGTAATGAGTTTTGAAACAGATAAATACCCTGAAGATACAGTAACAGAAGAGCTCCGCAAGGGATATTATATAAAATCAAAAGTATTAAGACCGGCAATGGTAAAAGTTGCCATTCTTACTAAGCAAAAAAAGAATACCGAGAAAGAAAATTAGTTTAATTAAATGATATTTATTTAAGGAGGAAATTTATTATGGGGAAAACAATTGGAATCGATTTAGGAACAACTAATTCTGTTGTAGCCGTAATGGAAGCTGGGAAGCCAGTAGTTATTGAGAATGAAGAAGGAGGGAGAACAACACCTTCTATTGTTGCATTCACAAAAAAGGATGAGAGATTGGTAGGTTTGTTAGCAAAAAGACAAGCAATTACTAATCCAGAAAATACCATATTCTCAGTTAAGAGGCTTATTGGTAGAAGATATAATGATGAAGAAGTAAAAAAAGCAAAAAAGTATTTACCTTATAAAATAATTCCTGGGGAGCATACCGATATTAAAATTGAAGCAAAAGGTAAAGCTTATAGTCCACAAGAAATATCTGCTATGATCTTACAAAAACTAAAAAAATCTGCTGAAGATCATATTGGAGAAAAAATAACCGATGCAGTTATTACCGTACCGGCATACTTTAATGCTAACCAAAGGGAAGCAACCAAAAATGCCGGGAAAATTGCTGGTTTAAATGTCTTAAGAATCATTAATGAACCTACGGCTTCTGCCCTGGCTTACGGATTGGATAAGAAAAAAGATGAGAAAATTGCAGTTTTTGATCTTGGTGGGGGGACTTTTGATATATCTATTTTAGATATTGGTGAAGAAGGAGTTTATGAAGTAAAATCTACTAATGGTAATACTTTCTTGGGCGGGGATGACTTTGACCAAAGAATAATAGATTGGTTAGTAAACGATTTTAAAAAAAATAATGGAATAGATTTAAAAAATGATCAAATGGCCTTGCAAAGATTAAAAGAAGCTGCTGAAAAAGCGAAATGTGAATTATCTTCTACTTTAGAGGCTGAGATTAATTTACCTTTTATCACTGCTGATGCCAGTGGGCCAAAACATTTAAATGTCACTCTAAGCAGGGCAAAATTAGAACAACTTACTGCTGATCTTATTGAAAGTACTGTTGGACCCTGTTATAAAGCACTGGAAGATGCAAAACTAAAAGCGGAAGATATTGATGAAGTGATATTAGTTGGCGGGCAAACCAGGATGCCTAAGGTGCAAGAAATCGCTAAGAAAATTTTTGGAAAAGAAGGAAATAAAGGGGTTAATCCTGATGAAGTAGTGGCAGTTGGGGCAGCAATACAAGCTGGTATATTAAAAGGTGAAGTAAAGGATATATTACTACTTGATGTTACACCTTTATCTTTAGGTATAGAAACTTTAGGTGGAGTAGCAACTAGACTTATCGAAAGAAATACTACTATACCCACTTCCAAAAGTCAGATATTTTCCACAGCGGCTGATGATCAGACTGCAGTGGATATAAATGTATTACAAGGCGAAAGGCCTATGGCTAAAGATAATACTAGTTTAGGAAGATTTCAATTAATTGGTATACCAGCAGCACCTAGAGGGATTCCTCAAATAGAAGTAAGTTTTGATATCAACGCTAATGGTATTCTTAATGTTAAAGCCAAAGATTTAGGAACTAATAAAGAACAAAGGATAACTATTACTGCTACTACTGGATTAACTAAAGAAGAAATTCAGAAAAAAGTAAAAGAAGCAGAGCAGTATGCCGAAGAAGATAAAAGAATAAAAGAAAAAATAGAAATTCGAAACCAGGCCGATACTTTAATTTATAGCGTAGAAAAAACCCTGAAAGAATCAGGAGATAAAGTTAGCGAAGACGAAAAAAATGAGATAACTGAAAACATTAAAGATCTCAAGAAAGCCTTAGAAGAAGATGATGTAGATAATATGAAATCCAGTATCGAAAAATTAACTACTTCCTCACATAAGCTTGCGGAAGAAATTTATAAAAAGGCTTCAGCTCAAACCCAACAACAAGAAGCAAAAAAAGATAGCGAAAAGAGTGAAAAGTCTAAAACAGAAGAAAAGAAGGGCGAAGAAAAAGTCGTTGATGCTGACTATGAAGTAGAAAAAGACCAAGATAAAGAAGATTGACAAATTAGTCGTTATTCGTTAGTCGGGTCGAATAAATCCGACCCCTACATAAGAAAAAAGTTTTGAGTTTTGAACTAACGACTAACGACTATCCACTATCGACTAATTTAAATTGATAATAGGAGAGGAAAACATCAGTTGGCAAAAAGAGATTACTATGAGATCTTAGGTTTGAATAAAGATACCACCGCTGAGGAGATAAAAAAAGCTTATAGAAAACTTGCTCTTAAATATCATCCAGATAGGAATTCTTCCAATAAGGAAGCTGAAAAAAATTTTAAAGAAATTAATGAAGCTTATCAAATTCTTAGTGATCCGGAAAAGAGGTCAAAGTATGATCAATTTGGTTCAGCAGAGGGATTTGAAGGTAGAGGTTTTTCTGATTTTGGGGACTTTGGTAATTTTGGTGATATTTTTGATTCTTTCTTTGGAAGTAGAACTCGAAGTCGAGAAGAAGGAATACGCCCTCAAAAAGGAGCTAATCTAAGATATAATTTAAAAATTAGTTTTGAAGATGCTGCCTTTGGTAAAGAAATTAAAATTAAAGTTCCTAATTGGGAAACTTGTCCTAGATGTAATGGAAGCAAATCTGAACCTGGTACTTCTCCACAAACTTGTCCTGATTGTCATGGCACTGGAGAAATTAGAAATACTCAAAGTACTATGTTTGGTCAATTTGTAAATATACAAACTTGCCCTCGATGCAAAGGGGAAGGGAAAATAATAAAAAATATATGTACTAATTGTAAAGGTATAGGAAAAATAAAAATAGATAGAATAGTAAATGTAAAAATTCCTGCTGGTGTAGATACAGGACATAGATTAAGAATAACTGGAATGGGTGAACCCGGTGAAAGAGGAGGTCCTTCTGGTGATTTATATATTGTTTTAGATGTAAAACCACATAAAGTATTTAAACGTGAAGGAATAAATATTTCCTGTGATAATCCAATAAGCTTTGTAAAAGCAGCATTGGGAGGAGAGGTTACTGTGCCTACTTTAGAAGAAAAAGCAAAAATAAAAATACCGGCAAGCACGCAATCAAATACTATATTTAGACTTAAAGGGCAAGGAATATACAAAATTGGTACTAAACAAAGAGGGGATGAATATGTTAAAATTATAGTAGAAACTCCCCAAAGAATGAGTGATGAGCAAAAAAAATTGCTATTAGAATTTGCTAAATTAAGCGGGGAAGACATAAATACTATAGGAGAAAAGGGTATCTTTGATAAAATAAAAAATGCCTTTGGTCAAAATAAATAATATTTCAAGATATTCAAGGGGAATTCTTCCCCTTGAAAACCCCTTAATTCGACCTTACCTCAATATTTATTACACCCTTGAATATCTTGTCTTTAATATTCTTCATAATAATAAATCATATTCCTTATTTAAGGTATAGGAATTATTAAAATTCCTATACCTTAAATAAGATATCTGGAAAGGATTTCTTAATTATGCCTCTTTTCTTTGCTCTACCTGAAAATATTAGTGAAAGTGAAAAAGTTATTTTAATTTATGGAAAAGATGCCAAACATATAATTAAGTCTTTAAGATATAAAAAAAATGACGAAATATTAATTGCCAATGGCAAAGGAAATAAATATATTACTATAATTGAAAGCATCGAAAGTAACCTCATAAAATGCAAAATTATTAAATCTATTTCTACTCCTTTAAATACGCACCCCACCAAAGTAGTTCTAGCACAGGCATTAGTAAAAAGTAACAAAATGGATTTTATAGTTCAAAAATCCACAGAATTAGGAATTAATGCTATTATTCCTTTTATATCTTCAAGAACTATCCCCATAATTAATCGGAACAATTTAGAAAAAAAACAAAGGCGTTGGCAAAAAATTGCTTATGAAGCCAGTAAGCAATCTGAAAGAAGTATTATTCCTGAAATTTCTTCAATTATTACCTTTAATGAACTTTTAAATAAATCTGCAAATTTTGATTTACCTCTCCTATTTTGGGAAAATGAAAGGTCTATTAATTTAAAAGATATCCTAACTTCTTTGCCTAAACCAGATACCATTCTTGGTTTAATTGGTCCAGAAGGAGGGTTTTCTGAAGAAGAGATAAGAATAGCTAAAGAAGCTGGCTTAACCTCAGTTAGTTTAGGGAATCACTATTTAAGAAGCGAAACAGCAGCACTATTTGTTTTGTCATTAATTACTTATATTTTTGATATCTTATAAAAAGGAGGATCACTTTATAAAAAAAGTCGCTTTTAAAACTCTTGGTTGTAAAGTAAACCAATATGAGACAGAAATTATCCTTAATTTATTTCAAGATGAAGGTTTTCAAATAGTAAATTTTAACCAAAAAGCTGATGTGTATATAATAAATACTTGTACTGTTACGAAAGAAGCTGACCGAAAATCTAAACAGATGATCAGAAAAGCTATTGGTCAGAATAAAAAATCGAAAATAATTGTAACCGGTTGTTTTGCTCAATCTAATTATCAAGATTTAGAGAAAATAAGAGGAATAAATTTAATAACCGGAAATAGTGATAAAAATAGTATTTTACAACAATTTAAAGAATTAGATTTTCATAATACGGTGGTTAAAGTAACACCTGCAAAATTTTTGAAAAAATATGATAATGTTATTAAAAATAAATCGATCTTACGCGCTCGAGCCTGGCTTAAAATACAAGATGGATGCAATAATTTCTGTACTTACTGCAAAGTTCCCTATGTAAGAGGTCCTGCTCGTAGTAGATTAATTGATGATATATTACAAGAAGTTTCTAATTTAGAAAATTCGGGAATTAAAGAAGTAGTTCTTTTAGGAATTAATTTAGGAACCTATGGGGAAGATTTACTTCCTGGCAAAGCAAATTTGTCAAAATTAATTTCTCTAATTAATAATTTTAAAGGGATAAAAAGAATTCGTTTAAGCTCGATTGAGTTAGTTAATATTAATAATGAATTATTAGATACTTTTGGAAAATGTTCCAAGTTATGTCATCACTTACACATTCCCTTACAAAGTGGCGATGATAAAATTCTTAAACTTATGAATCGTCCTTACAATACTTCCATCTTTGGCAAGAAGATATTCCAATTAAAGAAGAAGATACCCAATATTGCGATAACTAGTGATATTATGGTAGGTTTTCCTGGTGAAGACAACGAAAGTTTTAATAATACCTATAAGTTTATTAGAAAAATGTGCTTTTCAAAAATACATATTTTTAAATATTCTAATCGTGAAAAATGTTTGGCAATTTTAATGCCTAATGAAGTTGATAATGAAATAAAAAAAGAAAGAAGCAAAAAATTAATAAATCTATCTAGCGAATTATTTTATAATTTTCGTAATAAATATCTCGGTTTGGATGTTGATGTTTTAGTTGAGGATGAAATAAAAGATAAAGAAGGAAGAGTATATTCTCGTGGTATTACAGATAATTATATTAAAGTGATAATTCCTGATTTAATCGGAAAAAGAGGTGAAATAGTTAAAGTTCAATTAAATAAAATCTATTCTGATTATATCATTTCGTCAGTTTAACAGAGCTTATTGAAAAAATAAAATATAATCCAAATTTAGGCAGCGTATACGATTTTGGTTGCTATTTACTCTTTTAGTTCTTTTCTAAAATTAAAAAATAGTAGTAGTATTGTGGAGAGTGTGGGCAACCCGAAGGGTTGTCCAAGTAATGGGGGTAACTCTTTAGGAGTTATCCACATTACGTCACTATCCACAATCAGCACTTTTGCGAAAAACGTACCCAGTTGATATTACTGGTATCTACTCCAGCCAGTTCAAGGGGAGATTTTCCATTGTTGCCGGGTATCCTGGAACAGTTAAAGGTATGAAAACGGTAACGCATAACTAAAAGTTTAATAGAGTTATAAGCCGTCTCATAGAATTCGAATCCGGCAACTTTCTTGAATTTTTGGTTGAGCTGTTTGACGACATTTTCCACAATATTATTATCTGGCCGTAAATTATGATCTTTGAAACGTTTAATAAGATTAGGGAATCTGATTCTTAAGATATTCATTCTTTTAATGAGCTTGGCTTTCCTTAATTCATCTTGATGGCGTTCTAGATAATCTATTGCCCTTAAAGCGGTAGACAAGGTTTTACACCTACAGATGATCCTGGTAATAAGAAGGAATTTTTCAGCCCAAAGTTGATCACCACCGGTATAGTGATACTTAAGATAGAACTCTGTTGCCCGATAGGCATGATAGGTACAAAACTGATGAGGTATTTCTGGTAAAAGCCAGCGGACAGTGCCAAAGAACTCGGGCAGGAGGTCACTGATCGCCCCTTTAAAGGGATATCTTATCAGCATCTTGATCACAATGAGAAACCAGGCGACATTTACCTCATCTTCTCTGGGGACTAATTCCCAATGGACGATATCCTGGGTATCGAGGTCTACAGCTAAAAGCAGGAACCACTCCACACCTTTGATGAAGATCCTCTTTTCGTCTATGAAAAGATAACCAGACCATCGTGGTTTAAGTTCAGAAGCCATATCTACTGTAGACTTACAATTAGCACCTAAGGTATTGATGATCTTAAAGATTCGGTAAGGGGTGATTCCTAATTGTCGGCTCACTGCTCGGTAGCTTGCTTCAGAATCATAATACAGCTTACAGGCTCTAATTTGCATAGAGAAATTGATCGGATGATCCTGGTTAGGCTTAAAGGCTCTTTTGCAATCATTACAGTACCATCGTTGATAATACAGGTTCCTTTTGCCAAAAGATGTGTTTCTCTTTTTAGATCTATTTCCGTACCTTTTAGTATTAAGACTATTACAGAAAATACAACGTTTTTTTCGCATAATAGACCCTCCTTAGCGTGTTGAACACGCTAACACAATAAGGTCTATCATGCAACATCAATTAATATAGGTGTTTTAGACACATTTTGTCAAAGAACAGCAACCAATTTTGTATACGCTGTGCAAATTTATATAAAGTATCCTTTGTTTTTACTATATACTCGATACTAGATACTAGATACTGATTTTATATTGCTAATAAAATATTTTTATGTTATAATTATTGGTGTTAAGTAAAAGACGTTCTCCTTAAAAGAGTGGTTATTCAAAGCCACTCTTTTGTTATATAATAAACGTTACATCTTTAAGGCATTTTCAATTGGAAAGAGGGGGTGAAATATATTTTATGAACAAAAATATAATCAAAGTATTAGATGAAATAGAAAAAGAAAAAGGAATATCCAAAGATATATTAATAGAAGCAATTGAATCTGCTTTAGCTTCAGCATATAAAAAAAATTATGAGACCAATATAAATAATGTGGAAATAAATATGTGCAAAGATACTGGAGAGATTAAAACATTTACTAGAAAAACTATTGTAAAAAAAGCTTTAAAACCCCTAAGTGAAATTTCAATAGAAGAGCTACAAACATCAGATAAAGATAAGTTTAAAATTGGAGATACCATCTTAATTGAAACTACACCTAAAGAATTTGGAAGAATTGCTGCTCAGACCGCAAAACAAGTAATACTTCAAAAGATTAGAGAAGCTGAAAGAAATGTAATTTATGAAAAATATATTGATAAAGAGAGAGATATTGTTACAGGAGTGGTACAAAGAATAGAATATGGAAATGTTATTATAGATTTAGGAAGAACAGAAGCTTTGCTTCTGCCTAACGAACAAATAAAGAATGAAGAATATTATAAAGGAAAAAGAATAAAAATATATATAATTGAAGTAAGAAAAACCTCTAAAGGTCCTAAAATATTTGCTTCTAGAACTCACCCTGAACTATTAAAGCGTTTATTTGAATTAGAAGTTCCTGAGATTCATGAAGGGTTAGTTGAAATAAAACATATCACTCGTGAAGCAGGCAAAAGGTCAAAAGTTGCAGTTTATTCTAAAAATGAAAGGATTGACCCTATTGGAGCATGTATTGGTGATAGAGGTTCGAGAATAAAATCAATTATGCTGGAATTAAAAGATGAAAAAATTGACATTATCAGATGGAGCGATGATGAAAAAACATTCATTGCTAATTCATTAAGTCCAGCCAAGGTTATCCTGGTAAATCTTTTTAAAAATGAAAAAACTGCAATAGTAATCGTATCAGACCAACAACTTTCTTTAGCAATTGGAAAAGAAGGACAAAATGCTAGACTGGCTGCAAAATTAACCGGTTGGAAAGTTGATATAAAAAGCGAATCAGAATATAAAAAAAATAACACAAATTCTGACTGTAATTTACAAAAGGATTTAGCAAAATAATATATACTATTAAAAAAGGTATTCATAGATGGTAAATAATATAAAGATACCGGTAAGAACTTGTATTGGTTGTAAAAATAAAAAACCAAAGAAAGAAATGATTAGAATAATTAGAACGCCTCAAGGAAACATTGAAGTTGATGAAACAGGTAAAAAATCTGGCAGAGGAACATATCTTTGTTATAATGTTGAATGTTTAAATATAGCTATAAGAAAAAAAATATTAAATAAATCATTAAAACAAGATATTCCCTTACCAATACTTGATGAATTGAGAAGACTATTTAAAAAATACATTTTAAAATTTTAAATAAAGAAATATCTTTTTAATAATTATTTATAAATTACAAGATGAAGCTGATACTTAAAATACATTATAAATAAATAATAATTGTATTTGGATATATCAAAGATATATATAAGTCATAGCGGAGGTGATAGGTGTGAAAATGAGAGTTTATGAACTAGCTGAAGATTTAAAAATACCAACCAAAGAACTAATATGGTTTTTAAATAAAGAAGGAATTAAGGTTAAAAATCATATGAGTACTTTAGATAAGGATACCGTAGAGTTAATAAAAGAAGTGATTACTATGGATAAGAAAAAAAAGGGGACAGAAAATAAACCACCACTCAAGGTTTTAGAAATTAATAAATTGCCAAATTTAAAAGAACTTTCTTCACAACTTAAAATTTCATTATCAGAAATTTTACAAAAGATTATGCAGTTTGGAACAATAACTTCAATTGATAAAGAAATTCCTGTAAATATTTTACAACACCTGGTTAAGGAATACGGATACAAAATAAAATTTTCGGTCAAAATAAAAAATAGTATTAATTTTCAAAAAAAGGATGAGATTGTAAAATCAATTTCCAAACCTCCAATTATTACTATAATTGGACATGTCGATCATGGTAAAACTACCCTTCTTGACTCAATACGAAAGACTAATGTTACTAAAGAAGAGGTAGGGGGAATTACTCAACGGATTGGTGCATACCAAATCAAAATAGATAATAAAAAAATTGTTTTCATTGATACGCCTGGTCATGAAGCATTTACTACCATGAGAGCAAGAGGTGTAAAAGCAACAGATATTGCAGTTTTAGTTGTTGCTGCAGATGATGGGGTAATGCCTCAAACTATTGAAGCAATTAATCATGCAAAAGCTGCGAATGTCCCCATTATTGTAGCAATTAACAAAATAGACAAATCTAATACTAATATTGAAAAATTAAAGAAAGATCTTTCAAAATATGGTTTAGTTTCAGAAGAATGGGGCGGAGACACCTTGATGGTAGAAATATCTGCCCTTCAAAACAAGGGCATTAAAAAATTATTAGAAGCAATTTCTTTACAAGCGGAAATGTTAGAATTAAAAGCAAATCCTAATACCCCTGCGAAAGGTATTATACTAGAAACAAAATTAGATAAAAAAAGAGGAATTATCGGTTCGGTATTAGTTCAAGATGGATCATTAAAAGTTGGTAATTATTTTATTACCGGATTATCGTACGGTAAAATTAGAAGCCTTACTAATGATAAAGGAAAAAATATTAAAGAGGCAGGACCTTCAAGTCCAGTTGAAGTGGTAGGTTTTTATAAAATGCCTCAAGCAGGTGATTACTTTCAAGTAGTACCCGATGATAAATTAGCTAAAATCATAATCAATGAAAGAGAGGATGAGGAAAGAAATAAAATTATAGAAAAATCATCAAAAGTCTCTTTAGATAATTTATTTTTAGAGATAAAAGAAGGTAACCTGGATAAATTAAAGCTTATTTTAAAGACAGACTTTCAAGGTTCATTGGATGCTTTACAAGAAGCTATAAAAAAATTAAAAATTGAGAATGAAACGGTAAAAATTGATATAATTCATGCGGGTGTCGGAAATATTACTGAAACGGATGTTATGTTAGCTTCTGCTTCTGATGCAATAATAATTGGCTTTAATATTCGCCCTGATTTAAATATTCAAAAAATTGCTAAATCTGAAAAAGTAAATATTAGATTATATAAAATTATATATGATTTAATAGATGAAATTAAAGCTGCCCTAAAAGGTTATTTAAAACCGAAAATTGAAGAGTATGTCTGTGGACAAGCTGAAATTAGAGAAATATATAAAATACCCAAAGTTGGTACTATTGCAGGAAGTTATGTACTAAACGGAAAAATCTCAAAAAATGATAACATAAGAGTGATAAGAGACGGAAAATTAATATATGAAGGTAAAACTGCTTCTTTAAAAAGATTTAAAGAAGATGCAAGAGAAGTTAATGCTGGTTTTGAATGTGGAATTGGTATAGAAAAATTTAATGATATTAAATTAAAAGATATACTTGAATTTTATACTTTTAGAGAAATTAATGATAAAAAAATTAATTAGTCGTTAGTGAATTTAGTTAGTTACCTGGTTAGCTGGTTAAATAGTGAACTATTGTAATTGGTAAATTGGAGAATTGGTCAATTGGTAGATTGGCAGATTGGTCAATTGGTAGATTGGCAGATTGGTCAATTGGCAGATTGGAGAATTATTAATATGTCCTCATCAAAAAGAAGTGAGCAGTTAGAAAAATATCTTAAAATAGAAATTAATAAAGTAATTTATCGAGAAATAAATGATCCGAGGATAAAATTTGTTACTATAACTAAAATACAAGTATCCTCTGATTTAAAGTACGCTAAAATTTTTGTAAGCATTTTTAATGATAATGACGAAGGTCGTCAAAAATTAGCTTTAGAAGGATTGGAACATGCCACAAAATTTATAAGAGGAGAAATAGGAAAAGATTTAAAATTAAGATTCATACCGGAAATAACATTTAAGATTGACAAAGATATAGAATATCAATATAAATTACAAAAAATTATTTCAGAAATACATAAAAAACAATCAGATACAAAGAAAGATAAAAATAATGAATAATTTTAATGAAATTACTAAATTATTAGAAAAAAACAATAGTTTTTTAATTACTTCACATAAAAATATAGATGGTGATGCCATTGGTTCTGAACTTGCCCTGTATTTTATTTTAAAAAAATTAAATAAAAAACCTATTATATTAAATCAAGACAGATTACCAAGGATATATAACTTTTTACCCGACAGCGATAAAGTACATTGCTTAGAAGATAATTATATTAATATAAAAAACATAGATGTTGGAATAATAGTTGATTGTAGTAATTTTGAAAGAATTGAAGAAACCTACAAAATATTCAAGAATATAAAAAATATTATAAACATTGATCATCATAATAGTAACGAAAATTACGGAGACTTAAATTACATAGATTCGGGAGCTTCATCAGTAGGAGAAATTATTTATGATTTGATTAAATTTATAAATTTAGATTTATTAGATGAAAAAATATCTACCTGCTTATATACAGCTATAATTACTGATACAGGATCATTTAGATATTCAAATGTTAGTTCAAAAACATTCAGCATAGTTTCTGATTTAGCTTCCCAAGGGATAAAACCAAATTTAATTGCAGATAATATTTATAATAGAAACACCTACTCTGGATTAAAATTATTAGGGGAAGCCCTTTTAACTTTAGAAGTGGATAAATCTAATTATGTTTCATGGTTAACTATTACCCGAGATATGTTAAATAATACTGAAGCAAATGATGAAGAAGTAGAAGGGATAATTGATATAGCTAGAACTTTAGAGAATACTGAAGTCTCAATCTTATTTAGAGAAACTAAAGATAATAAAATAAAAGTTAGTTTTCGCTCTAAAGGAGATTTTAATGTAAATGAATTTGCTGGTAAATTTAATGGGGGTGGCCATCCAAATTCGTCCGGTTGTGTATGTTCAGGAAAAATAACTGAGGTTAAAGAAAAAATTCTTTCCGAATTATTTAAAATATCTAAGTATAATAAAAAATAATGAATGGCATTTTAAATATTTTTAAACCTAAAGGAATTAGTTCATTTCAAGCTGTAAAAGAAGTTAAGAATATCTTAAACATTTCCAGAGCTGGACATGCAGGAACATTAGATCCTTCTGCTTCAGGTATTTTGTTGGTATGCATTGGCCAAGCTACTAAAATTGTTCAGTTCTTAGTAGATTTAAAAAAATGCTATCAAGGAGAAATGATCTTGGGTATAAGTACTGATTCCCAAGACTCGGAAGGGAATATTATTCAAAGAAAAAAAGTCAAAAATGATATAGATGAAGAAAGGGTTAAAAGAATATTCCTGAAATATAAAAATATAAATAGCCAGATACCTCCAATGTTTTCTGCAACTCATTATAAAGGAGAAAGATTATATCGTCTTGCTCGCCAAGGTATAGAAGTAAAAAGGAGTCC